>PPYE01776347.1_pt1 | contig 42466 bp, 27 predicted proteins | sample 1559881 | NCBI WGS metagenome assembly PPYE01 (sample SAMN08240022, study PRJNA423297) | Human gut metagenome, whole genome shotgun sequencing project. | reverse complement strand
CAGCTAAATAGCCATTTAGCTGAGTATTGATTCTTTGCTTCGTATAAATCGAATCAAGTATTGAAACCACTTTTCGCTGTGTCTCGATGTGAGGAAGTTCAATTTCAATTCGAGACACATCAGCAGGATGGACACGAAATACTTTCATACCTCTTACATACCGACGAAGCTCACCGATAAAACAAGGAGAACTCATAAGGTAGTTGAGATAGGCAGGTATAACAAGATCTCTGCGTTTAACACGGACAATAGTCGTCTCAGTACCCGAAACAGCAAGCTTATTTTGTGGATTGTTGAAAAGATAAGCATGTCCCAAATCATCAACAGTTTCCGAAGTAAGCACATACACGATGTCCTGATCTTTAAGGCACTGACTTTCTTTAACCTTTTCACCGCGGAGAATAAACGGAATAGGTTTTGATGGACTTTCAACATCAATGCGCAGGTCAAACCCTTTATAAAGGTCACCATAATGGATATAGAGGTAATCTCCGGTGTCGTGCATACGGGCACGGGGAATGCTCGCTCCACGACTAAAGCTGCAAATATCGCCAAGTACGACTTTACATCCCATACCCAATTGCCTCCAGATTCTTCTTGATTTGCTCTTGCAAGCGGCTGGATTCCTCAAAGCACTTGGAAATCTCACCAGTTAGCCGCTTCATTTTCTCTTCGAATGGTTCACCGTCATCTTCCGGTTCGGCAATGCCTACATAGCGGCCTGGCGTGAGAATGTAGTCTTGCTTGGCAATGTCCTCAGTTGTGGCGATGGCAGAAAAGCCCTTCTCCTCTTCCAGTGTTCCAGCACGGAATGCGTCGAACGCTCCCGATACCTTGGCGATGTCTTCATCGGTGAACTCACGCAGTTTACGAGAAACCATGGTTCCCATGTCCCTCGCATCAATAAACAAGGTCTTGCCCGGCTGGGCCTTCTTGTTTGTGATTATCCACAGACTCACAGGAATACCCGTGCTATAGAAAAGCTTATCGGGCATGGCAATGATGCCTTCGACCAAATCTTTTGCGACAATGTTGGCTCGAATATCGCCTTCACCGCTCGTTTGACTTGATAAAGCGCCATTGGCAAGCACTAGACCAATACGCCCTCCAGCCGGCTGCAGATGATGAATCATATGTTGCATCCATGCAAAGTTGGCGTTGCCTTCTGGCGGAGTGCCGTAATCCCATCTCGGGTCTTCTTTGAGCTTATCCCCTCCCCAATCTTTCAGATTGAATGGCGGATTGGCAAGAATGAAATCGAATCTCTCGTTCTTATGCAGATCATTAAAGAACGTATCCGCATTATGATCGCCAAGATCGGCGTCAATACCACGGATGGCAAGATTCATCGTCGCCATTTTCCATGTAGTCGGGTTGCTTTCCTGCCCGTATACGGACAGATCAGAAATCTTGCCTTGATGCCGTTCAACAAACTTGGCCGACTGCACGAACATGCCGCCAGACCCGCAGCAAGGATCATAGACCCGCCCATGGTAAGGCTCAATAATCTCAACCAAGGTTTTCACAATGCAGGCCGGCGTATAGAACTCTCCAGCATTCTTGCCTTCAGCTTCCGCGAACTTGGCCAAGCAGTATTCATAGGTGCGTCCAAGAATATCTCTGCTGTCACCTTTATCCGCCATCTTTACGTTGGTGAACAGATCCACAACCTCGCCCAAGCGGCGCTTGTCGAGCTCCTGACGGGCAAAGTTCTTGGGGAGAATATTCTTCAGCTTATCGTTCTCCGATTCAATCGAACGCATAGCCTCATCGATTACCTTGCCAACCTCTGGAGTGTGCGCAGCGGCGGCAATCACATTCCAACGTGCATTTTCAGGCACAAAGAAAATATTCTCTGCCATGTACTCGTCGCGATCCTCTTCAAAGCCTTCGCCTTCATCCACAAGCTCCTGATGCTTCTGATCGAACTTGTCGGAGATGTACTTCAGGAAGATCAGGCCGAGAACCACATTCTTGTATTCCGAAGCATCAATGTTGCCCCGTAGCTTGTCCGCGGCTTTCCAAATCTGCTCTTCAAAGCCGATTTCCGCCGTATTATCGTTTTTCTTCTTCGCCATTTCCTGTTCCTACTCTTCAATCTTGGTATCAGCCCAAAGCTCGCACTGCTTCATCACAGTATCCATGGCATCATCGACGCCTTCAGGCGGATACTTGTATTTTCGCAGCAAACGTTTGATCGCACGCCGCATTCCAGCACGGGCACTTTCCTTCTTCTGCCAGTCAATCGTGGCACTTCTTTGCATGGTTTCAGTCAACTCACGCGCTATAGCAACCAACTGGTCGTTGTTATAGAAATCCTTGACCGCTTGAGGTTTGGTAATGGCATCATAGAATGCCATTTCCTCATCATTCAGTCCAAGCTTCTGGGCATCATCACGGTCTTTCATAATGTCACGAGCCATTTGAAGAAGCTCTTCAATGACCTGCGCATTGGTCAGCATGCCATTGAGATAGGAGTTCAATGTGTTTTGCAGCATCTCGCTGAATTTCTGTGCTTTGACCACGCTGGTCCGCTGATAGGCACGAACTTTCTCCTTGATGAGTCGTTTCAGACTCTCGACGGCGATGTTCTTTTCCTTCATGCCAGCGATTTCCTGAAGAAACGCTTCATCGAACAAGGAAATCTCAACACTGTTCTTGTCGAAAAGGTTGATCACGCCATCAGCGTGAACGGTTTGCTCAAGGATGTCGCTTACACGCTTGTTGAATTCGGCGTAGGTCATGCCTCCACCACCGTTACCTTTACGCCCGGTAAGGCGAAGTACCTGAACACGCAAAACCGACAAATAAGCTGCTTCGTGCTGGTCCTCTTCAGAAACCAGGCTCTTGCATAGGCTCAATGCCTGGTTCATCAGTTGGCATTGCTTGAGGAAGTTTTCGGTATCTTCATGACGCTTCGGCTCAAGCAGCCAATCGGTTCCTTCGGCAATGGCATCTGCCAAAGCCTCTCGACTATTCGTAAAAATCAATTTCCTGTAGTCGAAGCCATACATAAGGTCGCGGCATACATCAAGTTTTTCAACAAATTTCGGGTAAGCCGTCGCAGCAATATCCATATTGCTGTAATTATGCTGATCTCGATTCGTATAGTCCTTCATTGCTTGCTTAAGAGCTCCGGCGATGCCTATATAGTCGACTACCAGACCGCCTTCCTTGCCTTTGCAAACACGATTCACTCGGGCAATGGCCTGCATGAGGTTATGACCCTTCATCGGTTTGAAAACGTACATAGTCGACAGACTTGGTACGTCAAAGCCCGTAAGCCACATATCAACGACAATGGCAATCTTCAATGGATCGTCATCATCTTTGAACTTCCGCTCCATCTCCTTCTTATGCGTGCTACCTCCGCACACGTCGAACCATTCCTCGGGATCCTGATTCGACATGGTCATCACCACACCGATTTTTTCTTTCCATTCAGGGCGTAATTCCAAAATCTTGTAGTAGATTTTCATCGCAATCGGGCGACTATACGCAACAATAAGAGCCTTGCCGGCAAGCACATCAGCACGGTTGTTCTCGTAATGGTCAACAATGTCACGGCAGAGCGCATCGATGGTTTCCGGAGTATCAAAAATCGCATCAAGCCCGCCAAGGTCATGCTTGGATTTCTCAATACTTGCTTCATCTGCTTGATCAGCAAATTCCCTATAAGCGGCGTCAATTCGCCCAAGGGCTCCCTCATCCAGATGCAGTGCGACAACTCGACTCTCATAATAAACCGGTTTAGTTGACTCATCTTCAACTGATTGAGTCATGTCGTACACATCGATGTAGTCACCAAAAATCTCACGAGTATTACGGTCATCCGTCGATATGGGGGTACCCGTAAAACCGATATAGGAAGCATTCGGCAAAGCCCTGCGAACCATACGAGCCGCGCCAATACTCACCTTGCCATTCTCATCGATGGTTTCTGTGAGTCCGTATTGGCCTCGGTGGGCCTCATCCACCATGACAATAACGTTGTTCCGGTCGCATAGCGGTTCATCTCTATCAGAGAATTTCTGCATGGTGGTGAAAATAATGCCGTTTGCTTCCCGCCCTTCCAGCAATTCCTTCAAATTCTGCCGACTTTCAGCCTGCACCGCCTGCTGGCGCAGGAACTTCGCACATCTGGTGAACTGACCGAACAACTGGTCATCCAAATCATTGCGATCAGTAATGACCACAATCGTTGGGCTCTCCAAATATTTTTGAATCAAATGTGCGAAGAACACCATCGACAGAGATTTGCCGCTCCCCTGGGTATGCCAGAACACGCCAATTTTGCCATCTCCAGCAACCGCATCCTGAGCGCGGACAACAGCTTTTTTCACGGCAAAATACTGGTGATATGCACCAAGAATTTTGACTATTTTTTCAGAAGTATCGTTAAAGCACACGAAATTCTGAATAATATCCAACAACCTTGCTTTTGGCAGCATTCCATCAAGCATGGTCTTCCACGAAGCGTTCTTCGTTTCGGAATAGTCCCCATCGACAGACTTCCATGCCACGTAACGATCCTCGTCCGCGGTAATGGTACCAACTCTAGTTTCAGTCATATCGCTCATTACGCAGAACACATTCGGCACAAACAAGCTCGGAATCTGCTTCATGTACTGACGAAGCTGCAAATAAGCGTCAGACGCATCAGTTTCCACACGTGACGGCGACTTAAGTTCGAAAATGACCAATGGCATGCCATTGATGAAGATAATTATATCAGGGCGCTTCTCTGAATATTCGACAAAAGTCCATTGATTGACAACTTGGAACACATTGTTTTCAGGATGGTTGAAATCTAGAAGGCGAACGATTTCATTCCGTTCTTCTTTACCATCAAAATAACGGACTTCCACACCAGACTGAAGATAGTCATTAAAAATTTCATTCCGCTGCTCAAGACTTCCACCCTCAATATTCTTAATTTTGAGAATTGCCTCATCAATTGCCTTCGCAGGCAACCCTTGATTGACATTAGACAATGCTTCCGGGAGAACATCAGGAATAAAAACATCTTGATAATTCTCAGAAGAACGACGAACATCCGGACCGAACAAATGCTCATATCCCATTGAATCCACAAGATGGTCAATGATCGTATGCTCATACCAGTCTTCATCGATAATCATGGAGTGATTCTTGCCAAGAACAGATTCAACTAACGAACTGTCCATCATGCGCTTCTTTGCCATATCTACTCTCATTCACCGATATCCGGAAAACCATCCAAACCGATTGTACGCTACCAAGGGGGTTCTACTGCCACTTTGCACACCGGCGTCGGTACAAACAACTTGAAACAAATCACTTCCGCCCCTCCCAATCTGCATATGTATCATTATCTTTGGTCCTCCACTCACGACGTCCATTAGCAGTCGCACGTCCTTGTACAAAAGCAGCAGCGGCAGAAGGCGAAGAGAAAGGCACATCTCTTGTCAAAGTCGCAATCCCCTTATCATCGATAACGATTGCTCCCTCATTGTTTAATCGTTCATGAAGCTGTTTCCGTAATTCAAACTGCCTGCGAGTACTTTCGACAACATTGTCCTTACGCGTTACTTCTGCAGCAATCGCAGACCCTTTAAGCACAGTAAATTCACCATCAATAATTTGCCCATAAGCAGTACCTCCATGTTTCTTTACCGATACTTGGAATATCGGAGAATCATATTGCAATTCTTCCCCTGCCTTCAATGCATCATCCCATTTTGATGAACGACCGCGAAACACTTCTACCCCAAGTACCGGCAGAATCGTCAGAAATTCCTTAATGAAATGATTCATATCCGAAGCATCTGCTTCCGGCAAATCCGCACCCCCTGTAGGCTCATTGCCGTTTTCCAAAGGAATACGTCCAATCTCCTTAGCTCTCTGGATAAGCTGAGCCTCAATGTAGCGAGCATGTGCACTAGTCAGGTTGCCATCTTTTGAAGTGACAAACACTACTTCAGACCAGAATGATTTCTTGGCCGCATGCTGTTTTAAGCGACTTGCAATATTGTCGCTTTCACCAATATAAGCCAATGGACTTCCATCACTTTTGTCACCAAGCAGGATATAAACGCCTGTACGCTGAGCTTCTTCGCGTTGATAGATTCGACCAAGTTCACTGCGGCTGCCTTTAAACACATGGCCAGTCCAGTTCATGATTTCTGCTGTAACTAAACCACTAAAAGTTCCATCAATCAGAAATAACCTGATCTGCTTACCTTCTGCCATAATGACCAGCTTCCTCCCATTTACAGCGATTGTATCGGTCCGAACATCAGAAAACACTCATTGACACAGTGCCATCAGGCAGCGTGAACCCGCTACATGCGGGAACAAAAATATAGTTATTCCGCCGCAACGGACTTGTATACTTACTCGTATACTTCAAGCAAACTATAAGGTGAAACATGTCGGTTACATCGATTCTCGACAATATGATTTCCGTCACCGATCTCAACCGCGGTGGCGCAAGCAAAACACTAAGCCGAGTCGGTAACAACCACCCAGTCATCGTGCTCGACGGCAATCGGCCCAGCGCGGTTATCATTACCCCCGATGACTATTGGCGCCTCACTCAAGCGGAAGAGGATTTCGCACTATACCAAGAAGCCATGGACCGCCTACACAATGGCGACGGAACACAATTGACCGACATAGACGTATTCGGCGAGCATTACCATTCCGTCAACGACGGTTTTGAACCAGAATTTGAATAAGGCTTGCAACAACGCCAGTTTCGACAAGATTTTCAGACAGCATAAGGAGAACACATGCGGTTGGAAATGACGGGAAGCTTTGATGCCGATGGGAGTGCGGCATCATCCAATGACCTGCTGTTCCTTGGATTCCACGGATACAGCAACGATGAATCGGGAATGGTGCGCATCATCAACGCGATCTGTGCAACCGGCAGTCCCGACAACACGCATCACGCCAACGCCAACGGAAACGGCAACGTCAATAGCAATACCAACCGCAATCCCGCTGCCGACCCACCCATCAAGCCCAACTACATCTCATTCCGCGGCGCATATACGCGCCCATACATCGGCAGCCACTACTGGTATCCCGACGGATGCTCCGTCAGCGAGCGCCAACATGAGTGCAGCCAGGTCGGCGCCGAAGTGGTGTGCATGCTGCAATCGCCGGTATTCCAGCGTTTCCGCAAGGTGTTGATCGGTTTTTCACAGGGCGGATACCTGTCGTATCGCATGACTACGGAGTATCCGGACGTGTTCGATATGGCGGTGTTGCTCAGCCCGTCATTCAAGGGGGAAACAGCGGACACGATCCCTGCCGGCCGCACACGATTCGCGCTTTGCTACGGCAGTGATGACCGTACGATTCCAATCGCCGACCAGCAGTGTGCCCGTGAGCAACTTGGCTCGACCGGTCGTTGCACGTATTTCGAATATCCCGGCATGGCGCACAACATATGTGATCAGGAAATTGCCGACGTGCGCGCCTGGCTGGGATTGTGAGCCATGGCGAGTACTCACATACCATGCGTAATTGGAATCTTGCCAAAGAACGCTCACTAGAGCTGATAAGTGTAGCTTATTTTTGCGTTAGCTACATGCAATCGGATAAGTGTAGCTTAATTCCGCATTAGCTACATGTATTTGCCTATAGAAAAAGCTGGACGGTGGATTCCTGGATCCGCCCGTATGGGCGAACCCGTTGAATCCGCCGTCCGGCGGCGCGACTGTTTCTCAAGAATGTGTGCTTGACTCACATGGATGGTACTGAGAACCATTCGCTTAACGATCTGCTTCCATGCGCGCCAACCGTGTACAAAACGCGGCTGCGCGGCACGGACACAAATCAAGTCTTGCGTGGCTCGAGCCGCGGTGGGCAACGCCACGGCGGCTCGAAAGCCAAGGGATTACTCTAGCCGCAGCTTGGAATAATCGCAAGCCGACCAAACTTCGGTTCAGGCTTTGGCGACTTCCACGCTGAGCTCGGTGCCTTCCTTCACGTCGAAGGAGGTGGCGAGCGTCTCGGAGGTGATGAGATCCTTGAACTGCTCGACCTTCGCCACGTCGCCGGCCGGGACGGTCAGCTTCAGCGCGATATGGTCGGAGACCTCGAGACCGGCGGCCTTACGGGCGTCCTGCACGGAGCGGATCACGTCGCGGGCGTAGCCTTCGGCAACCAGATCGTCGTTCAGCTCGGTGTCGAGGATCACGAAACCGCCGGTCGGCAGGGCCGCGGACACGGAGTTGGCGGCCTCTTCGGCGTTCTGTTCCTCCACGCTGTTGATCAGCTCGTACTCGCCCTCTTCCAGCGTAATGTCGCCGTTCGGGGTCTCGCACACCGGAGCGCCGGAAGCGTCCACATGCCATGCGCCGGACTTGGAGGCCTTGATGGCGAACTGCACGTCCTTGCGCAGGCGCTTGCCTGCAACGCGGGCGTTCACGCGCAGCTCGTGGATGATCTTCAGGCCCTGGGAGCCCGCATCCTCAAGCGTGCACAGCTCCACGTTCTTGACGTTGAGCTCGGACTTCAGAATCTCGTCGTACGCGGCCACGGCGGCGGTATCCTCCACCACCACGGTGAGCTTGCTCAGCGGCTGGCGCACGCGGATCTGCTTCGCCTTACGCATGGACAGGGTGCTGGAGACGACCTCGCGCACCTTTTCCATGGCGTTCACCAAAGCCGGATCGTCGACGAGCACGCGGCCAAGTTCGGTGGCTTCGCCGGTCTTCTCGTCGGCCAGGAACGGCCAGTCGGCCAGATGCACGGATTCGCCTCCGGTCAGGCCGCGCCACACGGATTCGGCTTCCATCGGGGCAAGCGGCGCAAGGACGCGCATGAACACCTCAAGCACGGTGTACAAGGTGTTGAACGCGTTGGCGTCCTCGTTCCAGAAGCGGTCGCGGTTGTTGCGGATGTACCAGTTGGTGATCATGTCGATGAAGTCGGACACGGCGTCGCATGCATCGGAGATCAGGAACTGGTCCAGCGAGGACTGGGTCTTTTCGACCAGTCGGTGGGTACGGGCCAGCAGGTAACGGTCCATTTCCGGCAGCGATGCAACTTCGTCGGCGCGAAGCTTGCGCGCGTCGTACCCGGCCGCGTTCGCGTACAGCGTGAAGAAGTAGTAGGAACTCCACACCGGCAGCATGACCTGGCGGACGGTGTCGCGGATGCCATCGGCGGTGACGATAAGGTTGCCGCCGCGCAGGATCGGCGAGCTCATGAGGAACCAGCGCATGGCGTCGGAGCCGAAGTCGTTGAACACGCCGTTCACGTCCGGATAGTTGCGCAGATGCTTCGACATCTTCTGTCCGTCGGAGCCGAGCACTATGCCGTGGCAGATCACGTTCTTGAACGCCGGCCTGTCGAACAGGGCGGTGGCCATGACGTGCTGCACGTAGAACCAGCCACGGGTCTGGCCGATGTATTCCACGATGTAGTCGCACGGGAAGTGCTGTTCGAAGGTTTCCTTGTTTTCGAACGGATAGTGGTACTGGGCGAAGCTCATCGAACCGGATTCGAACCAGCAGTCCATCACGTCGCTGATGCGGTGCATGTGGCTCTTGCCGGTCGGATCGTCCGGGTTGACGCGGGTCAGCTCGTCGATGTACGGGCGGTGCATGTTGATGTTGCCCTCATGATCGCGCGGATAATCGCCGAAGTCGGCCTTGAGCTCATCGAGTGAACCGTACACGTCCACACGCGGGTACTTCGGATCGTCCGAAACCCATACCGGGATCGGAGAGCCCCAGAAACGGTTGCGGGAGATCGACCAATCGCGTGCGTTCGCCAGCCACTTGCCGAACTGGCCGTCCTTCACGTTGTTCGGAATCCAGTTGATCTGCTGGTTGAGTTCGAGCAGGCGGTCCTTGATCTTGGTGACGGCCACGAACCAGGAGCTCACCGGCTTGTAGATCAGCGGGGTGGCGCAACGCCAGCAGTGCGGGTAGGAGTGCACGTAGCTCTTCTCCTGGAAGAGGATGGCGCGCTGCTCTTCGGGGATGCGGGCCAGCGGGCCGTCACCGGCGCGCAGGTTGCGCAGGATCGGCTTGTTGGCGTCGAACACGTACATGCCCTCGTAATCCGGGCACAGCGACGTGAACTTGCAGCCCGCGTCGAGCACGTCGATGCTCTTGATGCCCTTGGCGTTGAGCGTGTTCATATCGTCCTCGCCGTAGGGGGCCTGATGGACCAGGCCGGTACCTTCAACGGTGTCGACGTAGTCGGCGGTGAAGATCTGGTAGCCTTCCGGCCCCGGCACCTTGCCCTCGGCGGCGTTCTCGTCGCCTGCGAAGTACGGGAAGACCGGGTAGTAACGCCAGCCTTCCATTTCGGCGCCCTTAAGCTCGCGCACGATCTCGTAGTTCTCGCCAAGTTCCTTCTCGTAGGAGCCAAGCAGCGGCTTGCCGAGGTAGAACTTCTTGCCGGCGAACTTGCCTTCGGTCGGGCGCACCTCGACGTAATCGATGTCGGCACCGACCACGATGGCGAAGTTGGTCGGCACGGTCCACGGGGTGGTGGTCCAGAACACTGCGTACGCGTCTTCCTCGTCGCGCAGCTTCACGGCCACGGACACAGTGGTGTCCTGACGATCCTGGTACACGTCCGCATCCATGCGCAGCTCGTGCGCGGACAGCGGCGTCTGATCCTTCGGGCAGTACGGCAGCACGCGATAGCCCTGGTATGCCAGACCCTTGTCGTACAGCTGCTTGAAGGCCCACATAACGGATTCCATGTACGGAATGTTCAGGGTCTTGTAGCCGTGCTCGAAATCAACCCAGCGCGCCTGACGGTGCACGTAGTCCTTCCACTCATTCGTATACTTGAGCACGGATGCACGGCAGGCATCGTTGAACTTGTCGATGCCAATTTCCTTGATCTGGTCTACAGAGTCAATGCCCAGTTCCTTCTGAGCTTCGAGCTCGGCCGGCAGACCGTGCGTATCCCAACCGAACACACGGTTTACACGGTGACCCTTCATGGTCTGATAGCGCGGAATGACGTCCTTCGCATAGCCGGTCAGCAGGTGGCCATAGTGCGGCAGGCCGTTGGCGAACGGCGGGCCGTCGAAGAAGACGAATTCGTTCTGGCTGTGATCGCCGGAAGGACGGCGTTCGATGGACTTCTGGAAGGTGTCGTCCTTCTCCCAGTAGTCAAGCACGGACTCCTCAAGCTTGGGGAAGCTGGGGTTCGGCGCGACATTGGCGCTCTGCTCACCGGCAGCAGCCTTCGGATACACATGATTGGTGGATTCGCTCACCGTATGCTCCTCGTTTGGCGGTTTCATTACTTACTTTACGAGGACGATGATTTTCGTGCGATTGCGCACGTCCGACACCGCGGTACCACCTCGCTTGCCGCACTCCCCCGCTTTCCTTACGCGGGTTTCGTACGACCGCTTGACGTTCGGCTGTCCGGGCCGATCCCGCCGGTTCTACTGAGCCTGCGATCGCACCGCGCGATTTACGCGCGACGACCGCCGCCGTTCTTCCGGAAGCTCCCCGCTGATGACGGATCGTTGCTTTGCTTTTCAGTCGACAGCGTAGCACGCACTACGAACGTAGGTAAACGAAAGAGCCGCATGGCATCCACCATGCGGCTCTTCCTGCGCGACGACCGCGGTTCAATCGCAAATCAATCGCGCCAATCGCTTTCCGAGAGCGAATCAGCCTTCGTTGAGCTGCTCTTCCAGCTGCTTGACGATGTCGGCGTGCATCTTCTCGGTGATCTTCACCTTGAGCAGGAATACAACGCCGCTCAGGATGATGACAGCCAGCGGCACATAGAATGCCCAGACCTTGAAGGGCCTCGTTGCGCTTGCCGTTCTTCAGCTGGCCGTATTCGATGGAGTCGGTCAGGGAGAGGATGGCGGTCATCTGGATGAAGGTCTGCGGCAGGTAGAAGAACACCAGGCCGACGGTGACGACGGCGAGGTTGTCGGTGCCGACGATGAACAGCAGGTAGCCGAGGACCATAAGCACCATGCCGCCGAGGTACAGGTAGCGGCGCGGAATGCGCTTGTTCAGAATCGGGTACAGCGGCGCCATGATGATGCCGGCGATGACCGAGACAACGCCGACGATGGAGTAGGCGGCGGAGTTGTTCAGGATGAACTTGAACATGTACATGAGCACGCCGGTGGTGGCCACGTTGGCGATGGCGTACAGCAGGTAGGACAGGGCCACCCACAGCAGCTGGTCGTTCTGTGCGAGAGCCTTGAACGCGGCGAGCGGGCCGCCGTTGTCCTCGGCCTTGGTGCGCAGGGTGCTGGAGCTTTCCTTGGTGCCGAACGCGACGGAGCACACGGTGAGGACGCCGAGAATAGCCACGATGATGGCGAAGCAGGTCCAGCCACTTTGGCTTTCCTGGTGCTTGCCGGTGAAGACATAGCTGAAGTAGGTGACGATCGGGATGACGACGATAGTCAAACCGTTGTAACCGATGGAGCCGCCGAAGGAGCCGAGAGCAGTGTAAGTGGAGCGCTCGTGGGAGTCGGAGGACAGCGCCGGAATCATGCCCCAGTAGGAAATGTCACGCAGGGAATAGAACACGTCAAGCACGATGAACGTGATGACGAACAACACGATGAACAGTGTGGTGTTGACGTTTACCAGACCGAACAGACCGGTATAGACGAGCACAAGTAGAACGGCGGAAACGGTGCCGCCGATGAGCTGCCATGGCTTGAAACGACCCCACTTGGTCTTGGTGTTATCGATGATGTTGCCCAGCAGCGGATCGATGAAGATCTCCGCGATACGGATGACAACCACAAGGCCGGTGATAACGCCGATGAGCTTGGTAGCGAGCGCCTTGTCAACGCCGGAGAACAGCGAGCTGGTGACGTAGACGATGAAGTAGGTGCTCAGCGCGTTGTAGAAGGCGGATTGGCCGACGTTGCCGAATGAATAGGCCACGCGGGACAGCAGACTGCCTTTCCTGGTTGGCTTCGCAGACTGCTGCGTCTCCTTCGGTGCGGCTGCGACATTGGATTCTGCCATCGTACTTCTCCTTAGAAGTTGTGATTGAAGCTGTAATCGGAAATCATCATTTGATTTCGCATGAGTTAAGTATATCCCTTTACCCCTGTTTAGTAAAATTTAACATCTGCGTTGTGCACTGTTGGGCGTGTCGCATTTTGTGCGATTCTGCACATATACATGTCATATTGTGTGCGATTCGCGGTATTTCGCCGACAGTAGACAAACAAAAGGCGATTGATGACGTAGCATCATCAATCGCCTTTCATATTTTTCCGCACATACGTACGCTAAGCAGCCCGTTTCGACCGGGCAGATCGCTTCGATCGGGTCTGCAATTTTGGCCGCGATTCACGTTTCGGCTGCGCCGGCACGAAACTATCTCGCACTTCCAGCGTCGTCGACAGATACACGTGCTGACGGGACGTCCGCTTGCTGGCGATCGCATCGGCCAAGGTGAGAATCGCAACGCGCGCAAGCTCGTTCTGGTCGATTGAGAACGTGCTCAACGGTGGCGACGTAAGCTGTGCGATCGCCTGGTTGTTGATGCTGATGACGCTGATATCGCGGGGCACGATCACACCAACCGCGTTGAACGCCTGCAGCACGCCGACCGCGATGATGTCCGCCGAAACAATAACTGCGTCAGGCAGTGCGCCGTTGTGGTCACGGATAAACTGCTCCCCCAGCTTGCGACCATTTTCCACGGTGAACAAGCCGTCAGAATACACCAGTCCACGCAGGTCGAGACCATAACGGCCCATTTCACGCCGAAAATATGTGGCACGCCCCTCTTCGTCCACCTCATAAAAATTCGTCAGCCTCCCCTTGCCGCCGATGAATCCGACACGCTTCATGCCAGCCTTCGCACATGCTTCGACCGCGTCATGCATGGTCTGCTGTAGGTCGGGCTGCACGGAATCAAACAGGTTCGGTGCGGGATTCACATCGATGAACACACCGTATGGCATGACCTCATGCAACTTCTCAAGGTCGCTTTCGGCTATGACATTGGCGCCGATAGCCATGAAACCATCGAATTTCCCCTTCTGATTCAACATCTCGTCAAGACTGTGGAAAACAGTGAGCTCCATACGCTGCTGTTTGGCGTTATGTTCCAGCGCCGAACGCAAATCGGCAAAATACGAATCACGCAGCGTTTCGTCGGACTCCTCGTTGTCCAACAAGGCTACTTCGTGCGGAATGACGATACGCTTGGCCTGGGCGCTGTATCCCAAATCCTCGCTGGCGCGGATGATCGCGCGACGCGTCTCCTCACGCACGGACAGCGTCGGATCGCCATTCAACAGACGCGACACCGTGGCCTGCGAGAATCCCGTACGTTTCGCAATCTCCTTGATGGTCGCCATCGCTCCCTCGCCCTCCCATGGATGCCTCATCAGATTTTAGTAAAAGCATTACTAAATCCATCATACTACATTACCGAACGTATTCTTATAGCCATGACACAGCCAGAGCAATCACGGAAACCGCGAATCGCGCATCAGTCCACGGAACGGATGAACGAACTGCGTGCACAACAAAAATCCTTTGCCCTGCAGAACATGCGGAGCAAAGGACTCAGCAACGCCGGTCTGCCTTTCAAAGCGACCGGTCATAAAGGTGGCATCAGTCGGCAGGGTTCCAAACGCGGCTGACACCGTGGAGAAACGCGGTCACCGTCAGCCCCACGGGCCTGCGGCTGGAAGCGCCCGCCCTTCTGCGTGGCCGACTTGCCATGTGAGCCACCCCTCGATGACGCCACGCTCCGCATCGGTTCTACCGGACGCGTATACATCAGGCCTCTCCCCGGTGATGCTGCGGATGGAACCATACACATATCCACATTTTTCACGGAGACGGTTGCGGGGCTGCTGGCTTTCCATATACCGTCAGCGCATGGAAAGCTTCGGACACAATACATTTTTCACATTAGAGCAGGCACGGGAGGAGGCGGCGAGACGGCATCTTGAATGCAGGCAGGTGTTGTCGCGGATAAGGTCACGCTCCTCGGTTCCACTCTATGTAAGCCACGGCACAGCGCTGGAGCTGCATGGCATGATTGCCACCATGAATTATTTACCCGGATATGGTTCGGAGCTCGTTCACGTTTCGGTGTGCCGGCAACGTGACCTGCGGAAAATCCAGGGGATGAAATTCCATTACGCAAGGCATGGCGTAGACGTGGCGCACGCCGACGAATTGGTGTCAAGCGTCTCCGCGATGCAGGCGGTCTGCCAGATTGCGCCCTATGTCGACGAACGGAGTCTGGTGATCGCCATGGATTGGCTCACTTGCGCCAATCCCGATTTACGCGTCTGCACTCACGATGAGCTCTCCGACTACATCCGGAGTGCGCCGCGATTCATTGGGAGCGCCAAATGCAGAAAGGCCTTGCGCCTGTCCAAACCAGGTACCGATTCTCCGCAGGAAACGGTGCTTCGTTTGGAGAGCGATGCCTACGGGCTGCCTGAGGCACATGTCAATTATGAGATCATTGACCACATACGCGGCTCGGGCACGATGAAGGTGGATATCGCCTACCCGGATGACCGCGTCTGCATAGAATACGACGGAAATTACCACTACACCCATGACCGCTGGATGTATGACCTCGATAAGCGGAACCGGCTGAGGGATCTCGGTTTCACTCCTTTTGTCGCCACCCGCGAGCATCTGGCTTCCAAGCAGAAGCTGAACGAGCTGTTCGGCATGGTCGCCCGCGCAATAGCCAGTCACCGTTACGGCTTGGACTAGTTCCGTAGGTGGTTTTTCGCTTCCGTAGGTGGTTGGGTCTGAATACCCGGCATGAAAACGGCCAGAATAAAGCCTTTCTCCAACCCCGATACTCTGACCAACCACCTACGGAACACCCAAACCGCCTACGGAACCGCATGAGTAGTCCCCGCAATGGATTTTTCGCCATTGATTCGGGGAATCCATGAAAAGCCACAGCGGGCGCACCCTGCGTAAAAGGTCATGCCCGCCGATTCATGGGAGCCATATGCGCAAGGGCCGTGCGGAAGCCACATATGTGGCTTCCGCACGGCCCTTGCATTCGTTGAACACTACCGTTCAGCCTGTCCAATTCACCAAGAACGGGACAGGAACGAAGCAGAAGGAGCCTTACTCCAGTTCCACGGCGCCCGTGTACAGCTGGTAGTACTCGCCCTTCTGCGCGATGAGCTCGTCGTGCGAGCCGCGCTCGATGATGCGGCCATGGTCGAGCACCATGATCACGTCGGAGTTGCGCACGGTGGACAGGCGGTGCGCGATCACGAACACGGTGCGTCCCTTCATGAGGTTGTCCATGCCGGCCTGCACCACTTCCTCGGTGCGGGTGTCGATGGATGAGGTGGCCTCATCAAGGATCATGGCCGGCGGGTCTGCCACTGCGGCGCGTGCGATGGAGATCAGCTGGCGCTGGCCTTGGGACAGACCGGAGCCGTCGCCTTCGAGCACGGTCTGGTAGCCGTTGGGCAGCATGCGGATGAAGCTGTCCGCGTTGGTGAGCTTAGCGGCGGCGATGCACTCCTCGTCGGTGGCGTCGAGCTTGCCATAGCGGATGTTGTCCATCACGGTGCCGGTGAACAGGTTCACGTCCTGCAGCACGATGCCGAGCGACTTGCGCAGGTCGGGCTTGCGGATGCCCTTGACGGAGATGCCGTCATACAGGATCATGCCTTCCTGGATGTCGTAGAAACGGTTGATCAGGTTGGTCACCGTGGTCTTGCCGGCACCGGTGGCGCCGACGAGCGCGACCTTCTGGCCGGGCTTGGCGAACCAGGTGATGTCGTGCAGCACGGGCTTGTCCGGGTTGTAGCCGAAGGTCACGTCGGTGAAACGCACGTCGCCCTGCAGCAGGGTCAGGCGCCCGTCCGGCGAGGTGATCGCGTTCTCGCGCGCCTTCCTCGCCACTTCCGCGGCCTTCGGGCTCAGCGACTGCGCGGCCTTCAGGGAACGGGTGCCGTCGTCGCCTTCCTCACGCTTCCAGGCCCAATGGCCGGTTTCGTGGTCCATTTCGGTCATGGTGCGGCCGTCTTCGCCGAGCTCGACGTTGACGAGTGTGACGGAGCCGCCGTCGTCCTCGGGCTTCTCATCCATCAGCTGGAAGATGCGGGACGCGCCGGCGAGCGCCATCATCACCATGTTGAACTGCATGGAGACCTGGCCGAGCGGGTTGACGAAGGAGCGCGACAGGGTGAGCAGGGAGATGAGGGCGCCGAGGGTGAGCTTGCCCGCGCCGGCGAGACCGAAGTTGCCCATGCCGGAGAGCGCCATGAATCCGCCGACGATGGCGAGCAGAATGTAGAGGATGTAGCCCATGTTGCCTACGACGGGCATGGTCACGTTGCCCCAGGTGTTCGCTTCGGCGGAAGCGTGGAACAGTTCCTCGTTCTTCTCGTCGAAGGTCTTCTGGGTGGCGTCCTCATGGTTGAAGACCTTGATGACCTTCTGACCGTTGACGGATTCCTCGACGAAGGCGTTCACGTCGCCGATCCACATCTGCTGCTTGACAAAGTAGCGGCCGGAGCGGGAGACGATGGCGCGCACGACTACGAACAGGATCGCGGCGAACACGAGCACGAAGATCGTGACCGGCACCGACAGCCACAGCATGGAGACCAGTGCGGCCAGTGCGGAAATCGCGGACGAGAACATCTGCGGGAAGGACTGGCTGATGGCCTGGCGCAGGGTGTCGGTGTCGTTGGTGTAGCGGCTCATGATGTCGCCGTGCTCGTTGGTGTCGAAGTAGCGGATCGGCAGCGTCTGCTGGTGTGCGAACATGTCGTCGCGGATCTTCTTCAGGGTGCCTTGCTCGACGGTGACGATGAGCCACTGCCATAGCCAGCTGCAGAAGGTGCCGGCGGCGTAGAGGCAGCCCATCAGCGTCAGCGCGCGCAGCAGCGGGCTCCAGTCGGGGTTCTTCACGCCGACCAACGGCAGGATGTAGCTGTCGATCAGCGACTGCAGGAACAGCGCGGAGCCGGCTTGTGCGGCCGCACCGATCAGGATGCACAGTACGATTGCCACGACATGCCACTTGTATTGGAAGATGTAGCCGAAGATGCGCTTGGTGGTTCCGGGGGCGGCCTTCTGCATCGGCGGCTTTGCGCCCGGCTTGTTACCCGGCTTGGTCTGCATGGTTTTTTCAGCGTTGTTCTTAGTCATTTCCGTTCCTCCTTTCACTTCAGTTCCTCAGGCTGGGCCTGATTCTTGGTCTGCGATTCGTAGATGGAACGGTATTCGTCGCAGGTCCGCAGCAGTTCCTCATGGGTACCGGATGCGGTGATGCGGCCTTCCTCCATAACGAGAATCATGTCGGATTCCTGCACGGATGCGATGCGCTGGGCGATGATGATCTTGGTGGTGTCGGGAATCTCGTTGTGGAACGCCTCGCGGATCAGCTTGTCGGTTTTGGTGTCGACGGCCGAGGTGGAATCGTCGAGAATCAGGATCTTCGGCTTCTTCAGCAGTGCGCGTGCGATGCACAAGCGCTGGCGCTGTCCGCCGGAGACGTTGGTGCCGCCCTGTTCGATGTACGTGTCGTACTTGTCCGGGAACTCCTGGATGAAGCCGTCGGCCTGCGCGAGCTGGCAGGCGTGGCGGATCTCCTCGTCGGTGGCGTTCGGGTTGCCCCAGCGCAGGTTCTCGGCGATGGTTCCGGAGAACAGCACGTTCTTCTGCAGCACCATGGCGACTTGGTCGCGCAGCACTTCCATGTCGTAGTCGCGCACGTCGACGCCGCCGACCTTGAGCGAGCCGGAGGTCACGTCGTACAGGCGCGGCACGAGCTGCACCAGACTGGACTTCGCCGAACCGGTGCCGCCGACGATGCCGACGGTCATGCCGGAACGGATCTTCAGGTTGATATTGTCGAGCACCGGCTTTTCGGAGTTATCAGAGTAGCGGAAGTCGACGTTGTCGAATTCGATGGACCCGTCGGCCACTTCCTTGATGGGGTTGGCCGGGTTGGTCACCGTGCTTTCCTCGTTGAGCACCTGGCAGATACGTTCCGCGGACGCCTGGGAAATGATGCACATGACGAAGACCATGGACAGCATCATCATGGCCATGAGGATCTGCATGGCGTAGGTGACCAGTGCGGTCAGGTCGCCGGTGGTCAGGCCAAGGGCGGCGTTGTTGCCGGATGCCACAATCTGCTTGGCGCCCATCCATGCGATGAGAATCATCGAGACGTATACGCAGACCATCATGAGCGGGTTGTTGAAGCTCATCACACGGTCGGCCTTGCTGAAGTCCTTGTAGATGCGCTGGGAGATGCGGCCGAACTTGCTGATCTCATGCGATTCGCGGGTGTAGGACTTGACCACGCGGATGCCTTGAAGGTTCTCGTCGACCACGTTGTTGAGCTTGTCGTAGGTGTGGAACACGCGCTCGAACACCGGGTGCACGTACACCGCCAGGCCGCACAGACCGAAGGCGAGAACAGGGATGCACGCCAGGAACACCAAGGAAATGGACGGGCTGATGCGGAACGAGAAGATCCACGCCACGATCATCATGATCGGGGCTCGCACACCCAGACGAATGATCATGGAATAGGCGTTCTGCAGGTTGGTCACATCGGTGGTGAGCCTGGTGATGATCGAGCCGGTGGAGAACTTGTCGATATTGGTGAAGCTGAAGCCCTGCACCTTCTCGAATTCGTCATGACGCAGGTTCTTGGCGAATCCAGCGCCGGCGATCGCGGCGAACTTACCGGCAAGGAAGCCAGCCGCGAGCGAACATAGCGAGCACGCCAGAAGAATCAGACCGAATTTGACGATGGCGGGCATGCTTTTGCCGGTGATGCCTTCATCAATCAACGACGCCATCACCGTGGGGATGAGGATTTCCAGAACACCTTCGACCACCACAAATATCGGGGTGAGAATGCTGGGCTTCCTATATTCACGCAGCGATTTGCCAAGCGTGCGTACGAGATGCCGCTTTTGTTTTGGCTGCGATTGCACCGCAGCCGTTGTCACGTTTGTTCCGCTCACTTACTCTTCCTTTCCTGTTTCGTCTTCCTGTGATGTTTTCCGTACAGTTGGTTGCGATTCGCATTCCCGCGATTGCCGTTCCCGCGATTCCGCCTCGCACAATGCCAGGCTGGAGTAGCGACTTTCGTCGCCGATCAGCCCGGTGGAGACCAGATTGGTTTGCATCACGTCGAGCACGTGCATGAATTCGCGGATCTCGTCGTCGCTCAGGCCCTGCAGCAGAATGCCTTCCATGGCGATTGCGCTGGTGCGCAGCGCTTCGGCGATGTCGCGCGATTTGTCGGTAAGCACGATTTTCTTCAACCGCGCGTCCCTCGGCACGGATTCGCGCACGATAAGCCCTTTGCGTTCCATCAATGCGAGCACTCTGCTCGACGTCGACCGGGTGATGCCGAAGCGGCGCTCCACGTCCTGCGGGAAGATCTCCCGTTCCGAATGGCGTGCGAGGAAGGTGATGATGTCGATGTTGCCACCGCTCAGACTATCCACTTCCATGGGGCGCGTCACCGCAAGATACCGGTTGATGACGTTGTGCAGCGATCGGATGGCGACGCTCGGCGGCTTGCATGCGCCTCGGTCCCACGCTTCGGTGAACGCGGGGTTCACCGAAGCTGTTCCATCGTTCTGTATATCGTTCACGGAACATACGATAACACGTTGTACATACAACAGTTGCATATGCAACATTCAGCGTGTCGTGTGTGACGGAACCGGATCGCAGCACACCGAACGCAATATTGTAATCGCAAAATCGCTTAAAAATAGCCAAAAATAAGCCCGGAACAAGCCGAAACCAAGTATGAAAAAGCCGAGGATGTGGTCCGCACCGGTTCATTCGCGGGCCACATCCTCGGTCTAAATCCTTGAAACTCCTTTTGCTTACGTCTTGTTTACGTCAATCCGTCTTATTCGGCGGTTTCGGCGATTTTGGCGTATTCATCGAGCATGAAGGCGGTGATGGCCTTGCCGCCGTCGCTCATCAGCATCGGCATGGAGTTGATCGGCATGGACTTGAGGAACATGCGCATCATGTCGTTGTCGGGCAGCTGCGGCAGATTGCCGGCCTCGCCTTCCGCATACACGGATGCGACGATTTTGGAGCCGACCGGATCGTCGGCCCATTCGCCGAACGTGGACCATTCGTCGAGCGGCAGGGCCTTGCCGTCGCCGTCGAGCGTGACGACGGCCACGGCGGCGATGTCGCGGCTGGACGTGCCGACTTCGACGGTGTATTCGCCGGCTTCGACATGCCAGTCATCGAACTTCTCGGACCAGTAGGCGAAGGCGCGCTCGTCCAGATCGAAGGAGATCTCAGCCGATTCGCCGGCCTTGAGGAACACCTTTCGGAAACCCTTGAGCTCATGCTTCGGGCGGGCTACGGCGGCCTTGCCTGGAGCCACGTAGACCTGCACGGTTTCGGCGGCGTCCACGTCGGACGTGTTGGTGACGGTCGCGGTGACGTGTGCGGTGTTGGCGCCGGTCTTGGCGACGTTCACGCCGTCGATCGCAAAGGTCGCGTAGCTCAGGCCGAAGCCGAACGGGTAGTCGACGGCCTTGTCGTACGTGTCGTAGTAGCGGTAGCCGACGAACACGCCCTCACCATAGTCGACGTGCCCCTCCTCACCCGGCCAGTTGATCATGCTCGGATCGTCGTTGATGTCCATCGGAATGGTCTGTGCCAGCTTGCCGGACGGGCTGACCTTGCCGAAGATCACGTCGGCGAGCGCCGGACCGCCCGCCTGGCCAAGCAGCCAGGATTCGAGGATGCCCTTGGCGTTGCCCGCCCATGGTGCCACGGAGACGACGGATCCGTTGGACAGCACCACGACGATGTTCTTGTTTTCGGCGGCGACGGCTTTGAGCAGTTCGACCTGCTTGGCTGGAATGTCGAGGGTTTCACGGTCGAAGCCTTCGGATTCGGCGGCTTCCGGAAGGCCGAGGAACATGAGGACGACGTCGGCGTTTTTGGCGGTTTCGACGGCTTCGGCTTCGAGCTTGGCGTCGGCCGGTTCGAGGTCGAGGGTGAAGCCCGGTGCGAACGCGACGTCCGCTCCGCGTTCGGCGAGGGTGTCGAGGAAGCTGGTCATCTTGGTTGGGGTGATGTGGGACGAGCCGCCGCCCTGGTAGCGCGGGGTGCGCGCGAATTCGCCGATGACGGCGATTTTCGCGTTTGCCGCGACCGGCAGGATGTCGTCGTCGTTTTTGAGCAGCACCATGGATTCGACGGCGGCCTGGTGGGCCACCTCGTCGTGGGCGTCCACGTCGAAACGGTAGTTCTCGACGCTCATGGCGGCACGGGTCTTGTTCACGAGGTCGACCATGCCTTGGGCCATGCGGTCGAGCTGTTCGGGCTGGATGCGGCCGTCACGTGCGGCGTAGACGATCTGGTCGTCCGTGTAGCTCGGCGGCATTTCAAGGTTGAGGCCGGCGTTGAGGGAGGCGACGCGGTCGTGGTCGGCGCCCCAATCGCTCATGACGATGCCTTCATACCCCCATTCGTCGCGCAGCACGTCGGTGAGCAGCCAGCGGTTTTGTGCGGAATGCACGCCGTTGATGCGGTTGTAGGAGCACATGATGGTCCATGGCTGGGCGGTTTTGACGATGTGTTCGAAGGCCGGGAAGTAGATTTCACGCAGCGCGCGCTGGGAGATGTTGGCGGATACGCGCAGACGGTCGGTCTCCTGGTTGTTGGCCGCGAAGTGCTTGAGCGAGGTGCCCACGCCCTTGGACTGCACGCCGGCGACGATGCCGACTGCCTCATGGCCGGCCAGATACGGGTCTTCGGACCAATATTCGAAGCAGCGGCCGCCGAGCGGATTGCGCTTGATGTTGACTCCGGGGCCGAGGATGACGGCCACCTTCTCCTGGATGCATTCCTCCGCCATGGCCTCGCCGACCTTGTGGATGAGTTCCGGGTTCCAGGAGCTGGACAGGCCGGCTGCCGGCGGGAAGCAGGTGGCGGGCACGGAGTCGTTCAGGTCGGTTTCGCCGGTGCTGGATGCCAGGGATTTGCGCAGTCCGTGGGGGCCGTCGGTGATCATGTAGCCGGGAATGCCTTTGGTTTCCACACCCTGCAGGTGCCAGGCGTCGCCGCCGGAGGTGAGGGACGCCTTCTCTTCGAGGGTCAGGTCGTTGACGGAAGGATAAGCGGTGTCGCTCATGAGCTGCCTCTTTCGTATGTCTTCTGTGTTTCTGGTGCCTTTCGGCTATTTTCTCGGCCGTCTCGCGATTGTTTCGCGGTGGGACTTCAACCCCGAATTCCCTACCTACCGATTGGTAGGTACTTTATCAAAAAACAATCCTCAACACGCCAATCATCTTTGGAAAAGAAACCGACCGACCGTAAAGTGAATTGCATATTCCAATAACCTCCAGCAACGACGGGAGCACATTATGGCCAACGACGAAGTCGACCGCAGAAGCGCGATTCTCAACGCGGCGGTCGAATGTTTCGGCACGCTCGGCTACTACGGCACGTCGCTGCAGCGCATCGCCACCATGGTGAACCTCACCAAACCGGGCGTGCTGCATTACGTCGGCAGCAAGGAAGGGCTGCTGCATGCGGTGCTCGACGAAATGTACGACCGTGAGACCGAGGACGTCACCGCCGGCATGGTGCGCGACGAGCGTCCGCTTATCGCCGAAATGTGGCGCAGGACGGTGGCGGTCAACGCCAAACGTCCCGAATTGGTGCACATGTTCTCCACGCTGAGCGCCGAGGCGCTCAATCCCGACCATCCGGCGCATGATTATTTCGCCGAACGCGAGGAACGTATCGTGGAAGTGGCCGCGAACATCCGCTGGCATGTGCCGGAAGGCGTTGACGCCGAGCAGGTGCTGCGTTCCGGATTCGCGATGATGGACGGCGCGCAGCTGCGTTGGCTGCGGGTTCCGGGGCGCGATTTGAACGAAATGTGGGCGAGTTGCGAGGACGTGCTCTTCCCCCTGCCGCAGTGGGAGGGCTACCGCTGACCATGAAATATCTGTTGGCACCGGATTCGTTCAAGGAAGCCGCTTCCGCGCAGGCCGTGGCTGAGTCGATGCGCCGGGGCGTGGCGGCCGGCGATCCCGGCGCCGAATGCCGCATGATGCCGTTGTCCGATGGCGGCGAGGGATTGACCGACGCGCTGGTCCAGGCAACCGGCGGCGAATTGCGATCGGAGCACGCGCATGACGCGCTGGGCCGGCCGATCATCACACGATATGGATTCCTTGGCGAGGGCGGTTTCGGAACATCTCACGATGGAGAGAATCCTCGCACCGCGGTGGTCGAGTTGGCTGCGGCGAGCGGCATCGAGCGCATCTCCCCCGCCGACCGCGATCCGTTGGCGGCGTCCACTTTCGGCACCGGCGAGCTGATTCGCGCCGCGATCGACGCCGGAGCGGAACGCATCGTACTTGGATTGGGCGGCAGCGCCACCACCGACGGCGGCACTGGCCTGGCCCGAGCGCTCGGCCATCGTTTCCTCGATGCGGACGATTGCGAGCTGCCGCTTGGCGGCGGCGCACTCCCCCGGCTTGCCCGCATCGACGACACCGAGGTTCCCGACGACGTGCGAAACATCCCGATCGTATTGGCATGCGACGTCACCAATCCTCTGACCGGGACGGACGGCGCCGCCGCCGTGTTCGCGCCGCAGAAAGGCGCGAACACGGAACAAGCCGCATTGCTCGACTGCGGTTTGGGCAGGCTCGCCGACGCCATCACGGCACTGAACGGTCGCAAAATAACAGATAAGCCGGGCGCGGGCGCGGCGGGCGGCACCGGCGGCGGCATGCTGGGCCTGTTCAACGCGACCATGCGCCCCGGCATCGAGTTGGTGCTCGATTTGCTGCATGCACGCGAGGCGTGCGCGTGGGCCGATGTCGTCATCACCGGCGAAGGGTCGATCGACGGGCAGACGCCGTACGGCAAGGTACCGAGCGGCATCGCGCGACTGGCGAAATCGCAAGGAAAACCGGTTATCGCCATCGGAGGAAAAGTGACGCGCGATCCGAACGTCACCGCCGCGCTCAACGAAGCCGGCATCGTCGCGACGTTCGGCATCGCACCCGGCCCAGCCGCTCTGCCGGAACTGCTCACCGGAACAAAACGCAACGTGGAGGCCACCTGTGCCGCCATCGCCAGTCTGCTGAGCGTCGCGCGCGAATGCTCATCGAGACCTCATCAATGAGGAACAGGAACCCCGCCTGTTGCACCGGTATTGAGGACTACTTTGGGGTCATCATCAACAGGCCACTCGCCTGAACTAGATTTTCACATCTGCTTACGGTAAGTATTCACGCAAGAGCGGAACCGCGAAATCAACTTCGCCGCAACCGGTCTGACGAATGACATATGCATCCAGCAACCGCTTGCGAATATGTTTGGCATTGTCGATATCAAAATTATCAAAGCTATCGAAAAACGACAGAAGTGAAGCCTTCCACCGCGCATGACCAGCTATGCGGCGCGCTTCGAGAAGCGGAACATGAGCAGGGCCAGGATCTCACCCGTCACGGCCATGCCGAAGAACACCCACATGCTGGTGGAAAACCCGGCGACGTAGGCGGCCGCGGACTTCATGCCCGCGACACGGTTCGCTGCGGAGAATTCGGCGATCAGCGTGGACGCGACCGCGGTGCCGATGGCGCCGGCGAGCTGCTGCACGGTGTTCATCACCGCGGAGCCGTCGGCGTTCATCGCGGCCGGCAGCTGGTTCAGCGCATGCGTCTGGTCAGGCACGAGCACGAATCCGGATGCGGCCATGAACAGCGCGTAGGCGATCGCGACGGCCCATTCATGCGCGCCGCCGAGCATCATCACAATATCCATGATGGCCACGCCGACAAAACCACAGGCGATGAATTTCGGCGGAAAATGCGCTTTCAGCGCACCTCCGATCAACGGCGCGGAAATCGCGCCGACCACGGCTCCCGGCAGCAGAATCAGGGCGGCGATCATGCTGGTGTGGCCGAGTCCGCGCTGCAATAGAATCGGCAGCAGGAAGTTCACACCGAGCACGCCACCGGACGACATCAGCAGAATCAGCATGCCCAATGTGAATCCGGGGAATGCGAACGTGCGCACCTCGACCAGCGGATGCTCCATCTTCAGCTGCACGGCGGCGAACACACCCAGCACCCCGATCGCGCCGACAAGCACCGTCCAGAAGCGCCAGTCGCCGTTCCACTGCGCGAAGAAGCTCGCCGCCACGATGATGCCGGCCAGACCGGCCGCCACCAATACCAGCGATGGCACCGACAGATGCCCCTTCCCGCCGTGGCGGATGTCGGGGACGGTAGCGCATCCCAGCACGAGCGAGATGAGCAGGAACGGGATCATCGTGTAGAAGATCCAATGCCAGTTGAGGAATTCCATGACGAGCCCGCCGAACACCGGGCCGATGGCCGGGGCCGCGCAGGTCACCAGACTGACCAGGCCAAGCATCATGCCGCGTCGGTTGAACGGCGCTTTCTCGAGGATGATGTTGGTCAGCAATGGCAGCGAGACGCCGGTGCCCAACGCCATGATGAGCCGCGCCGCGAGCAACATCGGAAAGTTCACGGCGAGCGCGCCGACCACCGTACCTGCCGAGAACAGCGCCACGGCGGTGACGAACAGCCCCTTGGTGGGGAATGTGCGCACCATGAACGGTGAGGTGGGGATGGCTATGGACAGGAGCAGCAGATAGCCGGTGGTGAGCCATTGCACCACGTCGGCGGAGATGGAGAACTCCCCCATCAGCGTGGAGTAGGCGATGTTGAGCGACGTTTCGGATAGGATGCCGAGGAAGGTGAGGATGGAGAGCGCCACCACCACGATAGTGAGTCTGCCTTCGCTCATGGTGCCGGCGGAGCTGGCTGCCGGTGTTGTCCGATGGTTGTGTCGTTCGTCGTGGATGCTCACGGTTCTCCTTGTCGTGTTGGCGTCGTCGGCGTTGACGGCCGCCGGCGATATCCGCATATCGTATTGCCTCGCCTATATCTAGGGAGGAAAAGTTACGCGAAATTGCATGCGCGTATTCGGACACGCCCCCGATTGCGCCAATGCTGCCTATGATGAGATGAAAGCGTGCCGATTACGAAGGGGGCGCATCAGTATAAAGAGAGACTGATGAGAAGGACACCGTTGCTTGTGTTGCGCGGCGGCGGCCGCGGCCGTCATGGCGCTGGGCGTCACCGTGCAGGCGCAATGCGCCGAACCGTATCCGTCCGATACGCAGCAGCCGGATTACACGGCATTGCTCACCGATTTCACCAATTATTACCAGCCGGATCTCACCGCGCCTTCCACGGAGCTGCGTGGACGCGTGGTCAATGCAGAGGTGCTCAAGGAAAACAGCGACGCCACGGTGTCGGTGAATCATAAGGCCAATGAGGGGCGGACCAGTGATGACGATCCGCTCAATCCTCAGCAGCAGCGCGCATTGAAGGACAGTGATTCGCTGATCGAAAACACGTACTCCGATGCGCTTGGCCCGGTTTTGGGGAGGTTTCTGAGCGAGGGCATCAAGCAGGGTGATCTGCCACTTTCCACAACGTTGTTGGTCAAACGGCCCGGAGAAAGCGACATCGGCACGGAACGGCACGCGTTGCTGTCACGGTATGTGAACGATTCCGCCGTGAAGAAGCAGTATGTCCATCCGCGTCCGTTCACGGATCGCACGAATGGCGGCTATGTGGCTGCCGGTCTGCCGAAGACCGAGAATATCATCCATCTGCCGGTGTGGACGGACGATTCCGGCACGCAGCACAACCCCGGCTATGACACGCTCGCCCCCACTGGTTCGTTCCCTTCCGGTCACACCACCGTCGCCTATTCCGGCGGTATCGGCCTGGCCACGCTGCTGCCCCAGCTCGCGCCGGAGATCATGACGCGCGCATCGGAGGCGGCCAACAATCGTCTGATCGTGGGCGTGCACTATCCGCTCGATCTGATGGGCGGGCGCATCATCGGAGAGGCCGGGCTTGCGACGCGGTGGTCCGATGAACAGTTCCGCAACGACAAGTTGATGCCGGCATATCAGGAAATGCAGGCGTATATGGCGAAGCGTTGCGTGGGCGCCAATATCGTTGCCCGCGCGGCGGATGATCCGACGACCGTGCAGAATTGCGTGACCGCGTTGAACGCGAATTCCGCCGATTCCTCCAAGCCGAGCGGCGGATACACCAACGATTTCACCGACGATTTCAGTACACAGCCGGTGACCAACCGCGCGTCGGCATTGGCCGCCTATCAGGCACGCATGAGCTATGGATTCAAGCCGACCTCCGCCACCGGCAAGGCCGCCGTCGTACCGGAAGGCGCGGAGAATCTGTTGACCACCGCGTTCCCGACGTTGAACGCCGAACAACGGAGGGCCGTGCTGGCCGCCACGGAGATTGATTCCGGCGAACCGTTGGACGCAAGCTCGAACGGCTATCAGCGGCTGAATCTCGCCGCCGCCTACAGCGCCAAAGTGACGCTGTCCGCAGACGGTTCCGTGGTCAAGGTGGAGCCGGGGCAGGCCGTCGCCTCCGTGGTGCGCGAGGGCGCCCCAGCTAAGCCCGGCTCATCCAGCGGAAGGAGCGATGCCACTGCCAGCACCACCAAAACCATTGCGAACACCGGCTCGGACATGCTGGCTCCGGCAGGCATGATGGTCGCCTGCTTCATGCTTGGCATCGGATTGATGCTGACCCGCCGACGCGCGTAAGGCAATAGGTCGGGTCACCCTATGGGAGGCCCGACCTTCACTCACCTATTGAAACGGCAACGACGCCGATGCTCATTGCAACCTGTACTCCAGATACACCTGCTCCTCTTCCATGAGCCCTTGGAGCAATGCGGCCCCCACCCTGCGATGCGGAATCCGCACCGTTGGCACAGGCGTTTCGCCGGCTCGTTATGCGCATAGGTGTCGAGGCGGACGACCGCGCAGCCGTGCCCGGCCGCATATTCCTTCGCGTATTGCACCATCCGGCTTCCATACCTGTGGCCCGCGAACCGCGGCGGCACGCACAGCGTATGCACGACAAGCACATCCTCGCCTTCGCCGGGATACTGCCATGCCACGTCGTCGTATTCCGCGGGCTGGGCATTTCAATATCATGCTGGCACGGATCTCACCATCCTCTTCCAGCACGATCATCTCCCCCTGCGGGCACGGCGCGCTTCGGTACAGCGATCGTCGGGTATACGCCCAATTCCCAATGGGAATCGCCTCCATGCTCCTGCTCGTAAGTCAGCAGGTCCTCGTAGGTCGCGGCGATCGCCGCGATATCCGCAGATGTTGCCTGTCGTATCATGCTATTTCTTCCTTTTCGAACCCCGGTGAACCGTAACCGATGTGTCATGGCGAGATTCCGTAGAGGGTTTCACTGTTCCGTAGGTGGTCGCCGGTGGTATCGGGGATGAGGAACGGCTTTATTCAGGCCATTCCTTCGGCAGGCATTCAGCCCCAACCACCTACGGAACCCGAAAACCGCCTACGGAAAGACCGGACCTTGCCGTGACTCCCGGCCCGTATGCATGCATGGAGCCGATACCGCAACCAAGAAGTCATTGTAGAACCGCCCACACGAGCAATGTCCGCCAAATACGACATGCGCTGCGGCGACTTGTGAAATTACCTGAATCATCGTAAAATACCAAGTGGTAATTAAAGGACACCGCTTCAACGAGGAAAGTGAACAATCCATGACCAACACCACCGACCTGCCATACAAGAATCCCAACCTGCCTGCCGAAGAGCGCATCGCCGATTTGCTCGGACGCATGACCCTCGAAGAGAAGGTCGGCCAGATGATGCAGCTTGATGCTCGCAGCGGCGATCTGGATGACCTGATCGTCAACAAGCACGTCGGCTCGATTCTGCACACCTCCCCCGCGGACCTGCCCCGCGCGGTCGAAACCGTGAACACGAAGACCCGTCTCGGCATTCCGCTGATCATCGGCGACGACTGCATCCACGGCTATTCCTTCTGGCCCGGCTCCACCATCTTCCCCTCCCAGCTGGGCATGGCCACCAGCTTCGACCCGGCCAAGGTCCAGGCCGCGGGCCGCGCCACCGCCGAGGAGGTCTCCACCACCGGCGTGCATTGGACGTTCTCCCCCGTGCTGTGCATCGCACGCGACACCCGCTGGGGCCGTGTGGACGAGACGTTCGGCGAGGATCCGTATCTCATCGGCGAAATGGCTTCGTCCATCGTCAAGGGATATCAGGGCGGAGCCAAGGCCGGCGAGCCGCTCGCCAAGGACGCGATCCTGGCCTGCGCCAAGCATTTCGCCGGCTATTCCGAAACGCAGGGCGGCCGCGACGCTTCCGAAGCGGACCTGAGCCATCGCAAGCTGGAATCGTGGTTCCTGCCGCCGTTCGAACGCGTGGCGAAGGAAGGCTGCGGCACCTTCATGCTCGGCTACGAATCCATCGACGGCGTGCCGGTCACCTTCAACAAGTGGCTGCTGTCCGACAAGCTGCGCGGCGACTGGCACTACCAGGGCACGCTGATCACCGACTGGGACAACGTCGGCCGTTCCGTGTGGGAGCAGAAGGTCAAGGCCGACTACGCGCACGCCGCCGCGGATGCGGTCAAGGCCGGTAACGACCTGATCATGACCACGCCGAAGTTCTACGAAGGTGCGATCGAAGCGGTACGCACCGGATTGCTTGACGAGTCGCTGATCGACGAAGCCGTGTCCCGCATTCTCGCACTCAAGTTCCGCCTGGGTCTGTTCGAAGATCCGCGTCTGCCGGACGAGGAGCGCATCAAAACGGTCATCGGCTCCAAGACCCATCAGGAGCTCAACCTGCAGATCGCGCGCGAATCCGTGGCGTTGCTCAAGAACAATGGCGCACTGCCGTTCTCGGCCGCTCCGGGCAAGCGCATCGCCGTCGTGGGCCCGCTGGCCGACGACGCCCAGGAACAGCTGGGCGATTGGGCCGGCAATTCCGGCCAGGTCAATTGGATACCGGAAGGCCAGCCGCGCGGCATGATCACCACCATCCTTGACGGGTTCAAGCAGCTTGCGCCCGAAGGATGCGAGGTCGTGTATTCGCGCGGCACGAACATCATCGACCTGGTGGACGATCCGGAAGGCGAGTTCTATCCGGACGGCCAGCCTCGTCCGAAGCTCGCCGTCTCCGCCAAGTTCGACCAGCAACTGCTGGATGAGGCGGTGGACAACGCGCGTCATTCCGATCTTGTTGTCGCCGTTGTGGGCGATGTGGTGCAGTTGGTCGGCGAGACCTGCTCCACCGCCACACTGGAACTGCTCGGCGGGCAGAACGCCATGCTCGAGGCGCTTGCCGACGTGGCCCGCGAGACCGGCAAGCCGCTGGTCGTGGTGCTGATGAGCTCCAAGCCGCAGGTGATGCCGGCATGCGTGATCGGCACGAATGGCGTGATCGTGGACGAATCCACGGCCGATGGCGTCAGCGCGTTCATGTGGGCGCCGAATCCGGGTATGAAGGGCGGCCAAGCCATCGCGGAGATCATCCTCGGCGAAACCGAGCCGAGCGGACGTCTGCCGATCACCTTCCCGCGTCATGCGGGCCAACTGCCGGTCTACTACAACCAGATCCGTGGCCAGCACGGCAACCGGTACGCCGATCTCACGCAGGATCCGGCATTCGCGTTCGGCGAGGGTCTGGGCTACACGACCTTCGCATATGGCGAGCCGACGATCACCAACGCCCCCACCTCCGGCACGTTCACCACCGACGACACCGTGCACGCCGAAATCACCCTCACCAACACCGGCGAGCGCAAGGGCACCGAAGTAGCGCAGTTGTATATCGGCGATATCGTGACGTCCTACAGTTGGACGGACCGCGAGCTCAAGGCGTTCCAGCGCGTGGAGCTTGAGCCGGGCGAGACCAAGACCGTTGCGTTCGATATTCCGGTTTCGGAGTGCACTATCGTCGATTCGGATGCCAACCGTATCGTCGAGCCGGGCGAGTTCGAAGTGTTGATTGGCCATTCGAGCCGTCGTCGCGATTTGAAGCGCACCACGTTCACTGTGGCGTAGTTGTATGCGATAGTGCGATTGCGTTGCGTAACCACATTGCGTAATCGCACTATTCAATACCCCCTTTCGCTCACGCAAAGTAAATCAAGCCGTCAATATACGTATGTGAGCGAAAAGGGGTAATCATATGCCATTATGCAAAATCGCAAATGGCGGAATTCCAACGTTTCCTATTTCTAAAATCAGATAATTCAGCGCACGTATGCGCAAAAACGCACGTTTCCGCAATCCGTGAGCAAAAGGGTGGCTTGCGATTGGACTCGTGCAAGCCACAAACCACCAATCAAATCGCAAATCGCAATCCGTGAGCAAAAGGGTACTTCACGCAAACCAAACCGCAAACCGCAAACCAAACCGCAAGTCCAAAAACCGCAGGTCGAAAAAAGAAAGCAGATAGACAATCATCAGAATCACGCAATCGCAACCAACCGGCGGAACGGACACGACCAAATCAATAAATCCGAATCAGCGGTAGGCGTCCCACAGGGGCTCGGGGAACAGCAGGTTTTCCATTTCAGCCCATTCTGCGCATAGGTCGACTTCCGGTTCGCGCAGCCACCACAGCTGGATGCCATCCATGATTTCCATGGCCTTGCGCACCACCGGCCGCATACTTTCCTCCCATGAGCCGAGTTGCGGCGGAACCAACCATGGATAACGGGAATAATGTGCCCAGATGTTGTCCATTCGTTCCATGAATTCATCATGCAGCGGATGGTCCGGGTTCAGGGATTCGGCCGACAGCACGGTGAACAGCTGCACCATCATGCGGCGGCGCGAGTTGTGTTTCACCAGGTAGCGCAGGTATGCGGGGAAATGCGGCGCGGATGGGTCGCTGCCCGGCATGCCCGATGAGAAGAAGTCCTCCGGAGTGCCGGTTTGCCCGTAGTATTCGTCATATACCAGCGCCAGCATCTTGTCTTTGTTTTCGACGTATCGCAGCACGCCTTGTTTGGAAATGCCGACCCGATCGGCCACGTCCTGGATGGAGATGCCGTTGAATCCGCGTTCGCTGATGAGCTGCACCGCCGCATCCAGCACTTCCGCACGACGCTCTTGTGGCGATTTGCGGGTACGTTTCGAAGTCTCTTCCTCTGCCATGACTCCGAGTCTAATGCCCTTTGCGTCAATTGTCGTTGATTGACGGCGCCGATGCCACGTCATCGTGGGGCGCATCCGCTTGAATCCATCCATGACGCCATACGCGGGTCAGATCCCACGCTTCGAGATTGCCGCCGTTGCGCGGATCGCGTGGCGGTTTCCCTTCGCCGCTGCCCGGTTTCGCGGAACGCGCAAGCTGGTAGCTCCAATAGATCCGCCCTGCCGACACGTCCCATGCCGCGCGTTGCAATCGCGATACTTGACGGTATGCGTCCGCTCGGTTCCGGCTGTGCAGTGCCCACCGGTTCTCCACGCACCACTCGCCCACAAGTACAGGGATATGGCGGGCCGCCGAACGGATGGCGATTTCGCGCGCACCCACCAGCATTCGGTACAGCCATGGCAGGTGCCGCGATTGCAGGTACAGTCGGCGTGCCGGTCCCGCGAACAACGGTTCCTCCATGGCGATGAGATATTGGTGGGTGTCGAGCATGACGTTGCACATGCCGGCGCGACGGAACCAGTCGCCCCAGCGGAGTAGTCGGAAGCCGTCATGGAATACGATTACGGTTTCCGGACGCAGTATGGCGCGCAATCGGATGTAGGCGTCGCGGTAGAAGCGCTTCAGAAAGCGCAGTGGGATATGCGTGCTGCCGGAGGCTTCGCGGGGGTTCTTCGCCGTATTCGACGTGCCATGGAACACCGACCAGCTCACCGGTTCGTTGAGCACTTCGATGCTGTGTAGGGTCGGCTCGTCACGATATCGGCGGGCCAATCGTTCCAGCACATTCAGCGCGTATTCCACCAAGTCCGGATTCTGCGCCCATTTGCACACGCCCGTCAGACCGCCGTTGTCGAAACCATTCTGTGAACCGGGCACGGTATGCAGGTCGATCATGATCTTCAGCCCCGTCTCCCGCGCCCAACGGAACGCACGGTCGAGGTATGCGACGCAACCCGGATGTCCGGGCCAGTCGCCGAAGATGAAATACGGCACTGGGATGCGCACGAGATTGAGCCCATGGTCGGCGATGATGCGGAAATCCTCCAAGGTGATGTAGGCGTCGCGGTGCCGACGCAGTTCCTCGGCGAGATTCCGTTCGGACCAGAGGGCGCCGTGTGTGCGGTGCATCCAGATTTCGTCATCTTCGGCAGTGCGGACGAATGGTTCCGGATCCATCCATTTCTCCAGCACCAGCCAGTTACCGAGGTTCACGCCGTTGATTCGCTCGTCGATGCCCAGCACCATGCGTCTCACCGCCTTTCTGTGCGGGGTTTCGCCCGGCTTGTCGTTTCCGCCTATTCAAAAACCAAACAGTCCAAACCAAACCCCTATTTCAGCCCAATGGGCCAAGGAACGCAACGTTCCTTGGCCCATTGTATGCGTCCTGCAATCAGCCACGCGGCCGGTTGGAATCGGACCACGGCCGGATTGGGGTTTCGGAATGATCGTGGCCGGATGGGCGGGATCAGTCGACCGGCTTCGTCTCGTCCGCCTCGTAGTCGAAGAAGTCGAAGTCGGCAGTCTTCTCATGCAACGCGGCGTCGGTGACGGCGACGCCGACCATGGTGTCGGTGAGCAGCTTGTAGTTCCAGTAGTAGAAGCCGCTGCCCTTGCTCCATGCGGCGAGCTGGGATTCGGCCACGCCCTGGTACAGCGAGCGCTTCTGTTCGGCGGTCAGGGTCTCGGCCTGCGCGCCTTCCTCGCCGTTGAGCACGCTTTGGCCGCCGTGGGTGTCCACGCCGCAGCCGACGGAGTTGAACAGGCACCACTCCCCCACGATCACCGGGAAGTATTCGCTCATCTCGGCGATCATCGGCGCGTAGGTGTTCCTCACGAAGTCGTCGTAGCCTTCCACGGTCTGCGGGCAGCCCATCATTTCGGCGGTCATGAGGTACTGGTGGGTGTCGAGGACCACGTTCTCGAATTCCGGCGCAAGCCTGCCATCGGACCCGCGCATGAAGTCCTTCCACTGCTCGATGTCGAAGCCGTCGTGGAACACCACGGCCTTGTCCGTCGGCAGCGCGCCCTTGTCGGCGTCGCGCAGACGGTGGTAGGCGGTGACGTAGAAGTCCTTGAGCCAGTCGAAGGCGATCGGGCCGGTGCCTTCGGCGAGCTCCGGGTCGACCGCCTTGTAGCGTTCGGTCACATTCATCATCGGCCAGGAGGTGGTGGTGTTCGGCTCGTTGATGATCTCGATGCCCATCAGCGCCTGGCGATGGCCGTACCGCTTGGCGAGGCGTTCGAGCACGGACAGCACGAATTCGACTTCGTCGGGCAGCTGCGCCCATTTGCACACGCCGGAGATGCCGCCGTTGTCGAAGCCGTTCTGGCTCATCGGCGCGGTGTGCAGGTCGATAAGGATGGTCAGGCCGTATTTTTCGGCCTAGTTGAAGGCTTTGTCGAGTTCGTCGATGCAGCCGATGAACGGTGCACGGTCGCCGAAGATGAAGTACGGCACGGGGATGCGCACGGAGTTCAGCCCCCATGATTTGATGGTGGCGGAGTCGCGTTCGTTGATGTATTCGGCGCGGTGGGTCTTGATGCGGGCCTCGTAGACGGCCGGGTCGAGCTGCGTCGGCAGGTAGTATTCGTCGTCCGCGGTGGTGCCGTCGAACAGCGCCGGATTCATCCACTTCTCCAGCACCAGCCAGTTGCCGAGGTCCACGCCTTTGATGTAGTCGGGATTCATGTGCACTCCTTCGTACGTCATGCAGTTTCTATTACTTAGTAACTACTTAGTTATATCGTAATACATTTCCGTTCCACACGCAACCCAACCTCGGCGGCACCCCATCTCCGCCATCGACCTTTATATTTGAATATATAAGATCGATTGATGGAGGTGCCGGAATGCGATACGTGATGCGGATCTTCGACACTCCGCTGCTGGAGTTCGAGGCATCCTACGGCGAGGGGCTGCAGGCCGGCTGAGAAGGAACGCACGACTTCCCCATGCCGTCGATTCCCACAAGATAACACGCCGATGAGGAACTTTGAAACAGACACCCCCAAGTACGTCAAAACCAAACACCCCTACATCTGGACATACCAATGAACAATTCCCATATGACCACTAGCATGAGGGGAGACATTATTTATAAAGCATAAAAGAAGGTCCGTTCAGATGGAGAAGCCGAGCGATAGTAAGAATAGCTCCATATCAGTGAATTATTTTTTGAATAGTGCTGCATATAGCGGACTTTTCTCCCTTCTTTCGGTTATCCTTACCGGTCAAGTTTCTGCAACGTCATCACTATGTGTTGGATTAGCACTTGGAGTTTTATCCCTTTTTTCTAGGGGCAGTACTGTTTTTATAGGTGGCTTGATTGAGCGTTCATCAACGGTATCCCTCACTGAGACCGGTTTCGGATTCATAGTTTTTTCACTTTTGCTGCTGCAGCCGGCAATGGGTGGTTTTATCGGCTTCCTTTTTTTGGATTTGGCTTTGCTGGGACTTGGTCTCTCACTGGTTAATTTTGCTCTCAGAGGGCATATCATCGCTAGAGTAAAGGATAAAAAGTCTCAGGCCGCTTTGTTTGCTTTAGTGACCATGACAGCCAATCTTGGATCCGCAATTGGGCCTCTAGCTTCAAATTACATATATAAGGCTTTCGGACAAACGCTCTTTGTTATAGTCATCGTCGGACTCTATGTTTTTTCTGCTTTACTAACTCCAATAGTGCTGACTCATCATGTCTTCATACGCAATGAGAAAAGCAGCAAAGAAAATACCTCTTCCATCGTGAAGACCATTACAGACTCGTTGAAAAGTCCCGGTACGGTTCTTGCCATCCTGGCGGTGTTTGTGGGCAGCATAATGAATGGTCAGCTTTTTGCGGGAATGGCATTGGAATTCCACTCGTTATCCGATAGCCCAGTCATAAGAGGATTGTTCTATTCCATTGATGCCATATCGGTCATAGCACTGCAAATGCCCGTGAGTAAACTCATCTCGCGAGGCATGGCTAATGGGCAGAATGCCACCTCATTCATCATCAAAAGCCTAGGGATTTATGGAATTTCCTTCGCACTATTCGCCTGCGGAGTCTCGTCGTACTGGTGGATATGCATTATATCCTTGGCTGTGTTCTCCATTGCAGAATGCATCTATGCGCCATTAATCAATATTGCTCTGGTAGAGGCACAGCCAGATAAACCTTTGGTGGACATTTTGAACTATCGGCTGATAATTGCAGCCATTGGCGAATCGGCAGGCTCATTCCTTGGCGGTTGGATCGTTCCGGCACTACGTCCTGCAGGAATGACAGCTTGGTATTGGTGCGCACTGGCGTTGGTGGGAATAATACCCGCAGTCGTCACTAATCAAATTGGAAAACGCGGGCAAAGAATCATCCGTCACTAAAGGAGAAGTCACATGCATCCACAAAGATTATTCATACTTGAGAAGATATTGACAAATGCCCTTAAACATCCCAATAGCGAGGCTGTTAAGGATAGCAATGGAACTTTTACATACTCGCAATTAGTTGAACAAGCCAAACGTATATCAACACAAATAGAAGAGCAGCATCTTTGTGGCTCAGTGATAAATGTAGATGTCGGTAGATGTAAAGAACGAGTGGTCGTTCTACTGGGAATTTTAATGTCAGGATCATTCTATCTCCCATTAGAAGAAGAATGGCCTGAAAAGCGTAAACAAGTAGTCTGCGACCAAGCACATATCAGCGCAAGTGCGAAGTTAACCGAAGACTCTACTCTTCGAATAGTCCCACAGCTCAACGATGGAAGCCGCCCTAAAAAAGACCCTGTACCTTCAGGTGGTGGATATCTTATTTTTACTTCAGGATCAACAGGAACTCCCAAAGGCGTTGTTATTACCGCATCCTCATTGGATTACGTACTTAAAAACAGTATTGAACGTTTTAATGTGTCCAATAGTACAAAATTACTAGCCGTAGCATCTCCCGCATTCGATTTCTCTATTTTCGAGCTGCTACTACCTCTTGTAGCTGGCGGCACTGTTTGTATCGCCGACAAATCAATACCCAAAAATCCAGATTATTTTGAACAGACTACTAAAAAATGGCAGATTAATTGTTTTACCGGAACACCAACTATGTTTACGATGATGACAATGGGAGGTTGGATACCCCAAACGGACGCCACTCTGATATTAGGTGGCGAAAATGTGCCAAATCTACTACTCAAAAACTTGAGCACAGCCAATCAAATATGGAATATTTACGGCCCCACCGAGACCACTATCTATTGTCTTTCAAAAAAGCTAAAACTAGGTGAAGAAATCACATTGGGCAAACCACTCCCCGGAACCAAAGTCTGGGTGCAAACAAAGAAAAAGAATGAGCGTACTGGGGAGCTATATGTCGCGGGCCCTAGCGTTGGATTTGGTTATATAAATAATATCGAATTAACAAAAAATAAATTTTTTACCGATAACTCTACTGGCTTTCAAAGTTATAGAACAGGCGATCTCGTATCACTAACACCTGCTGGGGAGATATCCTTCATCGGGCGAGCTGACAATCAGATAAAAATCCATGGCTACAGAATTGAGACAGAAGAAGTCGAAAACCATATAAACGCTTTTTTGGGTGGTCATGAATCCTGCGTGAGCGCGATTAAGTCAGATTCCGAAACCCGGCTTGTAGCTTTCTTGCCTAAAAACGCTCTCCAATCTCCGATTGATAGTATCGACGCCCTCAGAAATCGCTTAAATCTTGTACTGCCAAACTACGCAATTCCCTCAAATATTTTACTGCTGGACGAACTGCCAATTAACAGCAACGGAAAGATTGATAGAATTTTTACTTAAAAACAATTATTTGAAAAAAATGAGCATACGTAATTGCAATAATAAACTTGCACAGTTACGAGAATTGAAAAAACCTACAATGACTCAGGTTTTATCTAATTTATTGGACGAAGAGATTGATGGCGATGACAATCTTTTTGCCCATGGGTTGAATAGTCTCAAAGTTGTACAGTTCGTTTCGAGGATGCGTCGCTTAGGCCAATTTCTAAATGTACGAGATGTTTACCAAAATCCTACCGTAAATCAGCTGAAAACAGTCATTATTAAAACAGATAACGCATTTAGCATACCTAAAACCTGTACGCCCGGTCGGAAGGAGTTCAGAGTCCTTCCATCTCAAAGACGATTTCTGAGCCATAACATAACTACTTCACATAGCTTTGTAGAAAGTGTTGCAGTTAGCGTTCAAATGAACAAAATAATTAATCTGCAAGTTTGTACTGAAATGCTGATAAAAAAGTTCCCAGAAATCTCATACGGGTTATCCTTCAAAGGTCGAGAGCAACATCCGAATCTCATCAAGATTGATGAGCCTATTATGGTTAAAACTATTGACCTTAGTCCAACTGATGATATCCAGTCGAAGATTGATGAGACTCTTGAAGCATCAGCTTCAATTTTAAACATTGAGGACGGCCCTATTGCCGTGCTCCATTATTTCACTAACCACGATACTCATTTATTAGTACTGGTTATCCACCACTGGGCATGCGACGCATTGACCGTTCATGAATACGAGTCTGCATTAAAAGAATTGGCAGAAACAAAAAGAACTGGAAGCAGCATATTTGAACCGGTAGAAGAGATTCCCGGATTCCTGCAGTATGCTGGGTTCTTGGAGGACTTTTATAACTCCGACAAAGGAAGAAAAAAGATAGAAAAACTTCCCGATATTAAAAGACATGACAGTCTCTCCGCTTCTTGGTATCGCGAAAGCGATGGGAATAGTCCCGCAGTTTCGCCACCACTATATATTAGAGATCGCTCTATTCGTTTGCTGCAGGAAAGAGATGGGGAACAATATGGCTTATTAGATAAAATATCCTTAGCAGCGTTGACCAATGCAGCGTCAGAATGTCTCAACCTTGACAACATTGTTATCGACGTAACTCGAAATGGGCGCGAACAAGTTGACTGTCCTGTTCTTCCTTCAATGACAGGTTGGATTAGCAGTTCGATTCCATTTTTCCACCAACACGGCAGATTTAATTCAGTCGATGAAGAGTTGGTCGTCCTTAATGCGGAGTATGAAGAAATGTTACAGCAAGAGACCGCCTGGAACTCATTCCGAGCAAACTCCCCTCATGTATATCCAGAAGCTTGTCCCACATTCTTTCTGAACGTAACGCGCTCTTCCCATAAGAACGAAGTATCTCCACTTTCAACAAACTTAACCCGAGGAAGCACGTATCCATATTCATATGGTTATCCAATTGAAGTGAGGGCACAATATTTTAACGATGAGGCCAAAGTTAGCGTCTCATGCAACACCGCGTATTTCAGTAGGGAGAAGATAAGACAATTTTTAGAATTTTTTAAGGATCATCTCCTTTTAACATCTCATATTTTAGCAAATACACCAGAAAGGGAATAATATGAAAGTACTGCTGATGCAACAACCCAAATCTTTCTCAAATTATCCAAAATGGATTGAAGAAATCCAAGAACGTTTCAATCGTTTAGAGGTCATGGTTTTCACCTCGAACGATCGGGCCGCACACCATAGTTGGCCGAATTCCGTCATCAAGGAAATCGTAGTTTCTGATTATTCCTCCGATAGCGCTACCGCGGAATTCTTCGATATTGTTAGGAAATTTAAACCAGACAGGATAATTTCCAGCTCAGAGGAAGATGTACTGAGGGTTGCAGAGGCGAGAAGTCTATTTGGCATTCCCGGTTTGCAGTATGAACTGGCGCTGCGCTGTCGAGACAAGGTCACGATGAAGCAGACGGCCCTTAATGCCGGATTAAAGGTTATCCCCTACACCTCCTGCAAAAGCTTCGGAGACATCATTTCGGCGTTCGACCGTTGGAAGACGGTTGTTCTCAAACCTCGCTGGGGCGCAGGGTCCGCGGGCATTACGATACTACATTCGAAAGACGACCTGTCTGTCTTAGCCACCAAGCCGGAATTTGTCAAAAACATACATTCAAACCAGTATTATCTAGAAGAATACTGTTCCGGTTCCGTCTACCATGTGGATGTAGTCTATATCAATTCCGATTCGATCCTGATTTCACCGTCACGATATCTTGTCCCGCCACTAGATTTCGAGAAACAAAACACCGGTTCCGTAATGTTAGACGAGAACGACGCCGACTATTCCGAACTGCTCCGGCTGACAAAGCAACTCATTGAATCCTTCAAAGATCAGACGATTCCCAATGTGATGCATATCGAATTCTATAAGAATGAGACCGGTGATTTCATATTCGGGGAAATGGCGGCACGCAGAGGAGGCGGACTCATCAAACAGGAGCTGACAGCCGCCTATGGCATGGATCAGAGCAAGGCCAACTTCCTACTGGAACTTGGCCTTGTCGATGCGGATACCAGCATCACACGATCATCCCAATATGGCATACTGCTGGAAACCGCTGGATTGAACTGGCCGAAGGAAAAAGAAATCCCGGATTGGGCAGTTTTGGAATCTGTGGGAAAGAAAAAAGGTATCGCTCACAATTCTGTCGATTCCGACAGGAAATTCCTTATTTCCGGCAAGAATGAATCTGAAATTATTCAACGTTCTAATTATCTTATAAAGAGTCGATATGATGATTAAAAATTGCCTCTATACAGAGGAACGATCGTGACTAATTTTGCAACAGGTTCTATAAATGACGAACTGTTATTTAGAATCGACAATTCTATCGAATCTAGACTCTTCCATAAAATAGTGATACTAGTATCGCTAGGGATGTTGGAAGCCAGCATTGGCGTCTATACGGGAAGTGCGGTAGCAAGTAGCCTGACTGCATCAAAATGGTCGACAGCTCAAGAAAATAGCATGCTACTTTCAGCAAACTTTTTAGGACTACTCATCGGTTCTTTAATTGCTGGTCTAATAGGAGACTACAAAGGAAGAAAAGTAGCATATCAAGTTAACTTATTACTTTTCGGTGGATTTACTGTACTCAGTGCTTTTTCTCCTAATATGGACATGCTGATAGTCTGCAGGTTCCTTGCAGGAATCGGTCTTGGCTCAGAAATAGTGACTGGGTTTACTTTCATTAATGAGTTTGCACCCGTGGCAAGACGTGGAAGGTGGTGCGGACTAGTCTCGCTTGTTGCTAATTGTGGATTACCTACATCAATTCTCCTATCAGCTCTGGTAATCCCAAACACTTCTTGGCGTGTAGTTTTCTTTGTTGTGGGCATATTGGCCATTGTGCTTTGGTTCTTTCGTAAGGACATTCCTGAATCACCCAGATGGCTAATCAGCAAAGGACGGTATGAGGAAGCAGCTCTTATTGTGGAACAGTTAAACAGTGCATCTATAACAAATTATAGAAATAACGACAAATCAAGGTAGTGCCCGAAGGTTTGCGCACTTAGGGTCGTGCCCGTCCATGGGACGATGATCAGTTCGCTTCCTGCAGGTTGTC
>PPYE01720851.1_pt1 | contig 42474 bp, 43 predicted proteins | sample 1559881 | NCBI WGS metagenome assembly PPYE01 (sample SAMN08240022, study PRJNA423297) | Human gut metagenome, whole genome shotgun sequencing project. | reverse complement strand
TCCTCCGGACACTCGGAGAGGGACGGCTGACGTACCTCAAACTCGGCGAGACGGTAGTACAAATCCTCCCTGAAACGTCCCTCCCGTATGGCACGCTCCATATCCTCGTTGGTGGCTGACAATATGCGTACGTCAGCTTCAAGCTCCTTGCGGCTGCCCACAGGACAATACACCCTCTCCTGCAATACCCTGAGCAGCAGGGCCTGCATTCCTGAAGGCATGTTTCCGATCTCGTCAAGGAAGAGCGTACCGCCCCGTGCCACCTCAAAATAACCGGAGGTTTCCTTCTTCGCATCGGTAAACGCCCCCTTCACATGGCCGAAAAATTCTGAGGCGGCAAGTTCCCTTTGGATACAACCGCAGTTCACGGCTACAAAAGGCTTGTCCCTGCGTCCGCTATGCTGTTGGATCAGCTGTGCGACAGACTCTTTTCCACAGCCATTCGGGCCGAGGATCATGACGGAACAATCCAAAGGAGCCACACGGCAGGCTATCCGTTCTGTCTCCTGGAACGCCACGCTGCGCCTTTTCATCAATGTTTTCCTTTTAGGAACGGCGACAGGCAGACCGAGCAGTCCACGCAACAGTTCCAATAGCTGTCCCTCATAGACAGGTTTGGGCAAGTAGTCCTTCGCGCCCAGTTTGACGGCACGCACCGCGTCGGCTATGGAGGCATATTCGGTCATTACCACAAAAGGAATATGCAACCCTTTGGACACGCTCCATTCCAGTAGGCTGATACCGTCCCCTTTGGGAAGGCGGACATCCGTCAGTACCAGCGCCACGTCGTTCTCTTTGATTTTTCGACGTGCCGAAGGCTCGTCTGTGGCCGTCAATACTCCGTAACCGGCTTTCAGCAGCCATTTCTCAAGAATATCGCAGAGGATCAGGTTATCCTCCACGACCAGCAAGGTCTTTTTCATGCTCGTCATCCTTTTTTTCTAATTCATTATTCACTTCATCTATCAGTATCCGTATCTGCTCCATAACCTCCAAAGTACGCCTTCTGACCGTCTCGTCACTAGCGGCCTTGTCATGCAGGATTTTCCGGTAGTCCGACAACATATCACCGGCTCCCAACAACTCCCAGACCGGAGCCATCCGATGTACGGCTCTCCGCATGATCTCCCGGTCCATCCCCTTCAATGCCCCTTCCAGTTCGGCCAGATCCTTTTCCGACTCTTTCATGATAAGTCCGAACATATGCCGACGGTCGTCCGTGCTTTCCATCAGACGGGAATAATCAAACGGGGATGTGCCGGTAGTTCCGCCTGTCATTACGGAGGATAGAAAGGCCAGCAATCCTTTTGAGGAGAAAGGCTTGTGTATGCAACCACAAAAACCGGATTTCACATAGATACCCGAATCGCCGTCACCCCGTGCCGTCATGACAGCGACAGGGATGGTACGGGAATTTCCGATATCCGAGTTGCGCAGTAATTTCAACAAGCCGAAACCATCGGTCATGGGCATTTGTATGTCTGTCAATACCAGATCATAATCCAGACGGTCGAGCGCGAGAATCGCTTCCTTTACACTTTGACAGGTCGTACATTCCACGCCATGGCGTCCGAGCATGTCTTCTGTTATTCTTAAAAGGATGCTGTCATCGTCTACTACCAGTACACGCTTGGGAAGCACCATGGTGGATTGTATTTGGAACTCCTCCGTCTCCGGATCTTCCGTTGTTTCCGGAAGAGGGAACGTCAGGCGGAATGTCGTGCCCTTGCCCGGTCGGCTCTCCACGTCAATGCTCCCGTCCAGCACCTTTACAAGGCCTTTCGTGATAAAAAGCCCCAGACCGAACCCTTCCGAGTTTATATCCTGCGCCGCGCGCTCGAACGGACGGAAGACACGGCCCAATGTCTCCTTGTCCATACCGATACCGGTATCGCCTACCTCCACATGCAATTTGCTTTCCGCATATCTGGTATGGAAACGGACCGTACCGGCCGGGGTGAACTTGATGGCGTTTGTCAGCAAATTATTCAGTATCTGTTCCAGCTTGTCAGCATCTCCTCTCACCGTGATAACCCCTCCCGTTTTCTCTTCTCGCGGGTTTCCGAAGCCAGCTCCACGCAGTTGCTGATATTGCCCAAAGGTCCCCGTATGTCGTGCGAGATGGTCAGGATGATCTGTTTGCGCATTCCCAGCAGCTCCTCGTTCTCCCGGTTTATCCGTTGGAGCTGTGCCTGCCCTTTCCTCTCTTTCTCGATATCATGCCGGATGATCAGGAATGAGACGAACAACAGGACGGAAGCGAAAGCGATTACTATGACAAACAGTTTGAAAGAAAACTCCCCGGCTTCCGTAATCCTTTCCTCCCGGCTCATGAATGCGGCCTGAACCTGTGCGGCTCTTCTTTCGCCTCCAGTAAATGACATAAGGAATCAATTTGTTCGGGCAGGACAAACATGCCACAACTCGATTTCAACGTTTGCAGCAGGCTGTCCGTGTGCAAGCGCTTTCCATGGTACTCCCGGAAGTCGGCATCATTCCAAACAATGACGGACTCCCCGTCGGTGGCAAGTTCAGTGATATGGCGGTGGGCTGTATTGATATCATGTCGGATCCGGCGTATCTCCGATGTCTCCGCTCTTATCACACGCATACGGTTCCGTTCGTATAAAAGGATGGAGACCATGCCGCAAACGGCCATGACCAATATCATGTATCCTAAAAGTACCTTATGCTGCAATGAGATATTCCCTGTTCCCATAAATTCAATGGATAGATAAAATATAGAAGAAGCCCCTGTCTCCTCCGGTAACCGGGTTCAGGCAGGGGCTTTCTCATTGAGATGAATTAAACCTTGTCAATCAGTCCCACCTGTATGCTGGCGGTTCCATGTCCTTGTAATGACAGACACCGTGCCATACTGCTTGCCGGACACGCTGCGTCCCAAGGCAGATGCGGTAAGCGTGGTCACCTCCTGCCGTCCGCTGATGTTCATGGCAGTACCGACCGGCAGGGTCACATTGATGGGATAGGTACCTGTTGCCTCTGTCACACCTGCTCCTGCGGCACGTGCCACGATTTCAATCAGGTAAGCGGTAATCTTGTTCGTGCCGGACGAACTGATGTCCGTACCGATCTTATAGGAATAAGAAGAAGATGAAACAGCCACATCACCGCTTCCGTATAGGTTATCCCATGAGTCGGGAGAGAAGCTGACAGCCTCTGACGTTTTCGAAGAAATGATGGTGGCGTTGCACCACAGTGAGTAAGAGGCAAATTGGTCAGCCACAACCGTGACCTTTCCTCCATCCACCGTATATTCCGCATCTACCCACGTTCCGTTCACATATTTCTGTGCGGTGATGGTTTCAGCCATCTCCGGGTCCACGTCATATTCCAACGTCACAGTTCCATTCAATTCGGCCGACGTATCGGAACAGCTGACTCTCGTACCAATCAGCAAGGTACTTCCAACCGCTTTCGTACCGGCAGAACGAGATGCGGCCTGTTCTGCCTCATCCGTTGAATAGATGGGAGTGACGATGATTTGCGTACCTTCCTTAACGGCATTGGCCGGAGCGGTCAACGTCATTTCTATCTCGCCTTCCTCATTCCCTTTCAATGTCTCGGAAGTGACAACACCGCTGGCAGAACCGTCCGGCTTTACGTTAATCGCAGTTCCTTTATTGCTCAATGCCACGTTCCAAACCGGATTGTTGCTGTCCCCGTCACTCACGGTAACGGAAGTCTCTTTGGACTCCTTGCCATCCGCTTCCGCCTTCAAGGTGTAAGTACCTGCGGCTACATTTTCAAACACGAATGTACCGTCCGCCTTAGTCGTTACGGATGTCCCGCCCATGGAAACGGTTGCCGAAATACCCTCACCGTCAACACCTGTCACACGTCCGCTGATACTATGTGTCACAGCCACTGTAGGTGGGGTTACATTACTGTAATCGGGGTCATCGTCACTACAACTTGCCATACCCATCGCAAGGCAGGCAACAAGGAGCATGAAAGCCCCTTTCTTCACAAAATTGTACATAAATAAAATGAATTAAAATGTTAATTATAAATGATAAATAACTCTCATGACAGATGTTTTCCGAACCTTCTCAGTCATCCAGAATCCATTCCTTCCATCCGGCATAATCACTTGCCCGACGACCGGCATCCAACGTGATATGTCCCGTTCCCTACCGACCGGTCTCATGTCCAGCTGCGAGTCTCCTTACATAAGAGGCCGGAACTTCCACCATCACCACACGCCTTCCGTCCCTCAAGTGGAAAATCAACGGTTTCTTGTCCTTATAATGGAATTACTCCTCCAGCAGGCTGAATATTCCAACGCCAGCCAACTATCGCCACACCGGTACAGATGGATGGTCTGACGGTTGAACCGTTCCCGCTTGGGTGCGGTCTCCAATCGGGTGTCCAGGAATTCAAGCAATAAGGGATATTCCATATTGTCGGTCTTTTACAATAGGTTGATGCAGAAGCATACCCCTCCCGAGAAATATTTCCCGTTCTGCAAAGAAGATTGTACCAGCAAGTGCTTCCACAGTTTCCAGTCGAAGCCCACATTCACGTCCTCGCCCGTGTATTCGGCTATCAGACGCAAATTCTTTAGGAAAGAAGGCTGATAGGTAATGCCGCCCACCGGACCGTTCCACTTGCTGTTATAGTCGTGCTTCCAATGGCGGTACGCCACATGGATGCCGATGCTGTGACCGCTCAAGCCGATATGTTTGGCGGCGGCAATGTAATAGTTAGAAAAGTATTGGCTTTTCCCGTCCCCATTTTGAGTACTTTCTCCTTCTTTCCCTGTTCCTTCCTTGCTGTCCGTACCGTATGGATCATTGGCACCGATGGCTATAGCCGGCCACCATTTCCCTTCTTTCAAAGGTTGCAGCTTGACAGAAAAGTAACGGTCCTTGAAGCGTAATTTAGGATTGCCTTCCAAGGCCTGTCCTTTATAGTCAATTGCACGCCCTTTCTGCAAAGTACAAGTATAGCCGATTTCCAGCCATGAGAAAGGAGTGATACTCAGATAATGACTTAACGTGTTGTATTTCCCCTCATAGTTGAAACCCTTTTCCGGTGTGAATTCCTTGTTCAGAAAATGTACGCCAATACGTGCCTCTCCCGCCTCATCCATTTCTCCGCTTGGCACATGAATCAGTCCGCTCATGCCTGTATATTGTTGGGCGTGCAAGAGTTGTCCGCTTCCGAAAAGGCACAGGCAACCTATCATCAGAATTGTAATTCGTTTCATTGTCCGCCTCCTTCCTTATCAATAAAGTCCGGAGCCATCCGGTTCGCTCCCCATCGCAAGCGGTTGCGGTCGAAATGACCTTCACGTTCGTTCTCTTCCGGGTCAGTAGTGTACATTTTCACAGCGTACGGCTGTCCTTGGATGTCGTAAGTCAACCTGAAATTGGAAGCCGGACGTACCATTGCCTTACGCACTTTCCGTTTATAAGGAGGAATCATCATAACGATTTTGAAACCTCCGTTCTCCTTGCCTTGGTCGCTGTATTGGGCATACACCCCTACCGTGCAATGTCTGAAATGACGCATGGCTTCTGCCATCACCGCATAATCTTCATAAAGATACCGGCCACCGTGCAGCCGGAATTCCGTGTTCACCTTTTCCAGATAGACGTTCACTCCGGCTTGTCCCGTCACTCGCTCCATCTTGCTGCATTCCCAATCTACAGCCATCGAGCAGAAGCCCGTCACACCCACTTGTGCGTCCAAAGCCAGCCATCTGTTAATCGGATACATCCATTTCACATCCAGCCCATAGCGTTCCCGTCCGAACAGACCACCGCTCACTTTCAGGAATTGACTTCCGTTCCAGTCCCATTCCTTAGAGAGCACTGCCATACTCAGGCGTACCTTCTTATACCGATTCCCATAATCATTATAAACAGGGATTATGGCCTGCCCAGCCAACTGCCATCGGTTGCCGAAGTGCCATTTCACGCCGGGAGTCAGATTCACCAAGACTTCGTACATCTTTGTGTAGAAAATATCCCGGTAGTGCAGTTCCGCTCCCGCAAAAAGTTCCACATTTGAACAAGCCGGCATTTGTGGAAAAGCGTTTAAAGTCGGCAGCAGCAGCCATACAAACATCCATAAATACCGTTTTCTTTCTATTCCTGACATAAATTCCTGTATTTAAACACTTTTATCATATAAAGCTTCATATTGTCCTGCAATGTGTTTCCATGTATATCGCCTCATGGCAATCTCTTTCATTGCCGCACCATCTATTGTCTTCCTACATACTAATTCCGTCAATTCCTCTGCCGTCTTAAAATAGCAGGCTTTATTTTCCGTGGTTTCCCTATTATATACCACATCATACGCCAGAACCGACTTTCCAAAAAACATCGCCTCCACCAGAGAGGGATTGGTACCGCCCGCACTATGCCCATGAACATAACAACAGCACCGATTACGCAACGCATACAACTCGTCCAAGTCATATACCGCATTCACCATTCGTATATTGCTGTATTCAGCGTATTTCTGTTTTAATCCACGGCTATATTCGCTCCGTTCCCAGTTACCCACGAACACAATATCTTTCCCGCAGGAGGCAAATGCCTCACAAATTACATGGCTGTTGTTCTCCGGCTCTATCCGGCATACACTAACTGCATAGTTGCCAGGTGTCACCCCGTATTTCCGCAGGATTTCCATCTGCCGTTCTTCTGATATATTTCTCAGCACCTGGTCTCCTCCGTAGGCTATCAAAACCGCTTCTTTATGATAGGTCTCCCTCACATAATCCTGAATACCCTTGTTGTCGGCAATCACCACATCGGCATAGCGGACAGCCATTGCCTCGCTGGTACGCAGGAACCATTTGGTGAATTTGCCCCATTTGGCACGCCGATGTTCCAGTCCGTCGATGTTTGCCACCAGCCGCTTGCGAAACAGCAACCGAAATACCGGCAGGAAAATACATCCGCTTACACCCAATATCACCACTGTATCGTATCCATGCAAACATTTCAGCATTGAAAGAATATCATAAGGTGTACTCTGCACTCCGTTTGCATGGAACAAAGGAATGTATTTCAGTCGGACATTCTTATAGGTATTCAAACGGGTGGTATAATCCTTGCCACTGCAAAAGACGGTATAATGAACTTCTGAAGAACAATTATCACCGATAATGTTCTCCACCAAAGTCTCGAAGCCGCCATATTTTGCGGGCACGCCTTGTATGCCCACGATAGCTACTTGCTTCATAAAAATAAAATTGATTCTGAGTCAGGTTATATATGGATATCTTTTATTTGCCGCTTTATTGAAATCAAGTTGTTTACGATGGCATCCCTATTTCTCCTTTCAATTCTTGTGATAAGGTTCTCACGATGGCACTCCACCAGTCATTGAGCCATATTTATTTTTGGTCTGTTTTGCTAGAATAGTAACGGATGTTGCCTAAACGTCCGCATCTTCCCACTCTGCTAATACTTCGCTGTGTGACCTTATACTTTCTTAAGTTCTGATTGAATGACTTACGTTCTTCCTATTAAAGACTGAATATAACCTAAAAGATCGATTGCCTTAGTCGTAATAAGAGTAGCACCCTCATTCTTTGCCGTATGAGCATAACCTGCTAAAGATCTGGAAGACGAATAAATGACAAATGGAACTGTAGGATATTTTTCATTTCTCAATTTGAGAAGTTTTAGCCCCTCATCTGGAGAATTATCCCTTTTCATGTCTGAAATTATCATTATATAATCATTTTTTGCAAGTTTCTTAGTCGCTTCAGCTGTAGTTCTCGCAAGATCAAAAATCACATTGTCCTGTGAAAACATATTTATTATCCGTTTGTTATTGTCAGGTATGTCATCAACCCATAAGATTTGGTTGATATCAGATTCTACCGAAAAAGAATGTCGCTGCGAATATCTGATTTCTGTTCCTTCAATGCCGGAGAGAGTTGTTTGAGAAATCTTGGCGGACAATTCTAAAATCAGTCTGTCTGCGGTTTCTAATTTCTTTTTTAGCTCATTATCCTGATAATCCAAATTAGTTCGCAGTTCATCGAATTTTGTCCCTAAGAGTGCTTCAATTTGCTCGTTGAATTTTTTATTCACTGCTGTTGTAATGTCATCCTTTGTTCTGTAGTTCATCCATGTGAGAATGGTACCGAATAGAAATGTTCCGCCTGAAATAAGCAGGAGCAATTTATCAAAGGAATTTTCAAGGAACAGTCTGTGTTCTTTTGCTTCTTCACGGACAAACTGTTGATATTTCAGGGTAACATTATCATCTGCCTGCGTGGATAAAAGTATTCTTGATATAAAGAAAGAATGCGGAATAGCCCAAAGGGTAAACAAATAAACAAAAATCGAATTCATGCCAATAAAATTATTTTCTACCAGTTCTAATAGAGTCGTTCGATAATAAGCGTTTGATGAAAGTCGTTTTTACTAACAAATATCCTCCTATACATGACCTCAATAAAATTTCTAAAGGACCATGGCAAAATGGAAATAGCAGAAACGAATAGGAAAGCCATATCCTGTCCGTGTAATCAGAATCGTTTTAACCGCATTTTGAACACGGCAGCTCATTCCTCAGAAGATTCTTTTTTTGGGACATTTCCCATATGATTTTCTTTATGGCAACCATCTTTCCAAGAATCATTCCAGAAATCGGTCATCGAGCCAATTTCTTCGATGTTGTCCGGAACTGTTAATCGACAATTCGAAAAATCACATTCAAATAAATCATATATATGGGTTGTAGTGATTTCATAAATTTGACTGGGAAGAATATTGCCAGCAAACTTTTCAATTAAAAAGGTAACTTTACGAGGGTCTTTATCCCTACACATGCATATTACATTTTCAGACAGGGAGATCAATTCATCGACCAGTCCGGCTTTCTTATCACAAAGAATCATCAAGTCAACACCCTTCTTCTGGCAAAAGTTTTTTAATGCGGCAAAGAACAGGTCGTTGCTTTTCAACAGAGGGAAACAAAAGTCTACTTTTTGCAAATCATCAAAAATGATCCGCTTAATTTTACTACCTTGTTTATCAAAATAGATTTCCAACTGCTCTTCCAGATAATATAACAGTTCATCTGCTGAAATGCAACCCATATTTACGTTGAATACATGAAGATAATCATAACATCGTTTACATTTCTTTAGCGAACAATTATATGGGCAGGATAGGGAGCATTGTCCGGTACCGACACTGGTATAGTTGACAATCTTTTCATCCTGTTCGTCAGTTATCCCCTCAACACAAGGCAATGTCTTTTCCATTGAAACGAACGCGGGACATTGCATCTGTTGTAACAGATTGGACGAAAGCCGATCAAATGTAAGAAAAAGTGTATGGTAACCCTTTCTTGCCGCACAAAAACTACTTCCTATCGCCAAGAATCGTTTAAACGTATTAGGATAGCCAATAATGGCTATTGTTTTCCCATCAGGAGTTGTATTCTTTTGAGCAAGTAGATAGCCTAATACATCATCCGGCGTTGACAGGGCTTTATAAAAACGGCTCACATATAAATATCTTAGTCTGTTGTATTCCTCAGTCACTCTTCTTTTATCATAATCCACATACTGCTCCTTTTCATCACAATCTTTGCTGAAATCCAGATATTGCAAATAGTTTCGGTCCAGGATTCCATTTTTGGTATTTATGATGGATTGTGGTAAATATCGCTTTTGATGAAGCAACAAATGAGAACTGGGATATACCTCTATACCATAATCCCGCTTCTTATATTGATGCCAACCGTATGCGGTCATTTGAAAGACACTCTTGTTTACTCGCAATTGATGGGTTGTATAATTTACCTCATCATTCTCCACTCTTCGCATTTCTATGGATATGTCGGAATGAAACATGTCCTCCTCCACGTCATCTATGACAATGACGGAGACCAAAGATGTGTCGCGGAGCAAACGTTCGATGGAAGAGATCTCGAAGCCTTCCAATTCTTGTTTCCTGACTTGTGAAATGCCATCTATTACCGTACAGGGGATTATTCTTGTCTCTTTTTCGTCCTTTCCCTTATTTTGTCGTTCTTGAATTTTTGATATTATTTGAGTTAGTCTATGGGCAGGTGTTCTGGTATAGATAAAATTATCGTGGACATCATCCGCTTCTGTGGAATTGAATTCCACGTCAAAGAAATCATTCCGGAAATCATCTATTTTGGTATAGTCACCGGAAAATCGGTTTACATCACTGAGATATTGATGAATAAGATTATACTTTCTTTCAAACAGCATATTGGTTTGGGTGTCTTTCGACTGTGCTGTCCTAAAATGCAACGAGTTTGTACGGATATTGTAAAAGACAATACCTTCAGAGATATATTTATCAATACGGGCACAAAGGTCATCCGGTAGTAGCGGTGTGTTATCACACTGTTCCTGGCTGGTATATACTTTTTGGTCGGTTTTAAATATGATGTCCGCAAACAAGCTGTTATTATATTGGGAATCCTTACGCAAATCTTGTTTGAGCTTAATCATCTTTCGTGTACACTGGGAGATGATAAAATCCAGAAGGATATCGTTTAGTTGATCATGCGTCTTATCCAAAGAGTAGAAGGCCGGAGCCAATAAAGCATCCTCACCATTGTAACGCCTTAATGATTTGGTTATACCATGCATGACTTGCATGGCAAGCATTGTTTTGTCAGTGCCTTTACAACCCTTTAGTGTAATGATTATGCCTTGCGTTTTATCGTTTCGGGATACACTAGAACTATACATAGGCAATTGTAAGCCACCCAACAGGATTTTATCCAACCCGCTAATTCCTGTTGATATTTTTTGTATATTATCATACTGCTTCATAGTACAAAATTTAAAATCGTATCATATAAATGGTTATACCCGTTCCTGTCAAAAATAGGAGTAAGCCCATATTGTGTATAGAACGTGTCCTTAAGGTTCATTAGACCAAGATAACTCATGTATTCTTTCTCGCTTAATTTTTCTTTCATGCTTTTCGAAACGGCATGCAAATAGTATATCTTATCATCGTTACCAATCTTGCTTGCATAATGAATCATTCGTTGCGTATTGATGTCTGTCAGGGACGAGCCCAAGAACAAGCAAGTGAAATGGCATAAAAAATGTAGCTGGGTCGCAGTCTGCCAGGAATACACGTTCTGGGTGTTCTCATAGAATTCTTCCATAGACAATACGATTTCATTGTCTTTCACGGGAAGGTATTCATTATACGGCGGTATCAGACCATGGATATGGTAAATGGGTAGTACGTCCTTTTCCTGTGAAGAATGGCTATAAGATCCAAATACATCTTCCACCGTTCTATCCTGACGAACCCTCTCCATTTCTTTTTCAGTAAAGAACTCCTCCTTGTTTTCCCTTAATATATCAATGGCTATCGTAAGGAACTTATCAAAATTATAGGTAACCACTGCTATAATCGGATGATGCAAAATTATCAACCGGGCCAATTGATACAAAGAATAAAAAGGTCTACTCTTGCCCGTACCGGAAAGATTTGAGTTTAGTCCGTAGTATTTCAAGAATATCTTTCGCATTATATATTTGTCACATTGTTGGTACAAGTGCTTTCGTATGGAATCAATGTAGTTATTCCCTAGGACAGACTTGATAATGGAAGCTTGCACTAATGGCGGGAATTCAAAAGATGCATAGGAGCGCAAGCATTCCCAATTTTCTTCCGAGAATCCTTTCACTGCCTCTTTCTTATTCGGATCACAAATCAAATTCTGCATGATATATCTGTCTTCAGAAGACAATCCTTTCCCGATAGAAAGTAATGAAAAGGCTTCTGAAAATAATCCGTTCAACAGCCCATTCCAACTCAAGTCTATTTCTTTGCAGCCTTCAATACTGATTCTATCACCAAGATTTATTCCGGCACCAAGAAATAGCACCATCCTTTTCCCATTTTTAAAATCTTCAGCCAGTTGTAGAAGATTCGCTTCATTTGTGTTTTTCCCGATTACCATTGCCTATCTGTTTAAAATCGTGAGGATTTTCTCAATCATTACAGACTCTTTAAAACCTAAAGAAACTTGATTTGCCTCGTTGGCCATACGAATGTAATGATCTTTATCTTGGAATATCTCTTCTATCATACAATCGATTCTATCTAAATCCTGCACATCTATCTTATATCCGTTCGCCCCGTCTTCCACCATTTCGGCTATTCCTCCTTCCGTCGGTACAATTACCGGCAGCCCGGCACTCATCGCTTCCAATGCCGTCAAGCCGAATGTCTCTACAAACCGTTGTTTGTCGGAAAGATTAAGTACTATGGAGGCTTCGTTATAGAATGGGGTCACATCATTCTGGCGGGAAATGATTTGCAAATTATCCATGCTCAAATCTTTATTATTGGGGTTAATTTCGTGACAACCTTCTCGCTGTCAAAACCGGCAGAAAACAGTAATGCGTCCCCCCCTGTTAAATCATGTAATTTATTGGCTGCCAAATAATTGTTTATGTTTTCTTCGGTGTCATTTATCACCAGCACAAACTTATATTGAGGGAGTTTTTCTGCCAGTTCGATGAATTCCCTTGTCCCTTTATATTCCTTTAGGGAAGAGAGCATCAATACCGTTTTGCGTTCAAAGGCCGTTTCCGGATTGGGATGCAATCTGTCCGTAAACTCCTTAGGCAATGCATTCGGAATCACCGTTACCCCTTTCTTCCGCTGTAAGAAAGAGGCTTGATAGGCAGAAACGCAAATAATTTCGTGTGCCAGTTTCTGCATAAGGAAAGCCAATGTCTTGTAGAATGCCCCTTTCACAAAAGCGTTCTCATGATAATGGTACACCACACGTTTCCCCATCAACCTCCCGGCCAGCGCAGGACCTACGGGCAACAACGTATTGATATAGAATACCACGTCCTTTTGGAACAACCAACGGAAAGCCAACAGAAAAGTATATAGCTGTACCGCACAATACCGAAGCATGGTAATCGTGGAATTATTGGAAAACCTATAAGGATAAGAATGCTTTCGCAAGTTCTTGTAATGGAGCAATTCATCCAAGACACCGCCTTTGGATGATACCAGATCTATCCGATACCCCTTCCTAAGCATACCTTCCAGCACCATTTTCAACACCTTGGGGCTACCGCTGTAATCGTTGAAAAGGTGAAAGCAGACAATGTGTTTCATTTATTGATTCAAATATTTCAGCAACTCGCCCCATATTGTCATGGAGCGGGCTATGTCTCCTTTTATCTGCCCCTTTTCACGTATAGTAAACCGGGCAATCATATCCAGCAGATAAAGTGTGTAATCTTCTCTATTAAAATCTTTTCCTTCCTGAGATTGGAGAAAAGTTATTATTTCGTCAGCTTGCCAATGTTTCTCAAAAATAGCCGTCTGCGTGAAGAAGTGATACCTGTCCAACATAAGAGGGTAGGCCATTCGGGCATATTCCCAATCGAATACGAACAACGCCCCTTTTTCAACGAACATGTTCCATGGGGTGAAGTCGGCATGATATACACCATATTCCACCATTTTGCCACTATTCGTTTGACAGACTTTATCTATGGCGGCACTTACAATGGATTTTAATTCTTCCGAAAGAATCCAATCAAGGTGCTGGCTTAAATCAGATAACGTGTGATAATAGTCTGTTTCCTCAAACAGTAATTTCTGTTTCGTTTGGATATAGATACGATGCAAAAACTCTTCATGCAGTCGTCCCCATTGATGTACAACCTGTGAATGATTCGTTTTGCAGGTTGTCTGCACCAACAGGTGAATGCCACTGCGCCATTCTCCCGAAAAAACAATCCTTGGCACGCTATTGATGCCAAAATGTTCCAATTGCTTCAAGAAAATGTTCTCACGTTCAAATAATTCGGTAACCTCTGAATGATCGCTTACTTTGCAATAACCAAGAATTTTTGAACCGATACTAAGTTGAATGGTAAGTTTTTGGTGTACGCACGGCGTACCGCAAAACACGGCAAATTCCAGTCGGTCAGTATGGAATAGTTGGCTGAGTTTCTCGTATAGGTCATCGGCAAGGCTACACCTTGTCGTTTCGATATGCAGATTCTGTTTCAGCAATGGTAAGCGATGCACCACGGGAAACCAACGTTTCAGCAACTTTCCCTTATACCCACTGGGTTGGTAAAGGTTCATGGCAGTGCGTAATTTGTTTACAGGCATGAGCCACACCTTGCCGTCATTATTCTCTATGCGATAGAAAGAGGGGCTGTCCTCCCATATTGACAGCACTTCGGTAAGTAAGCCAAACAGATTCATGGTCTAATTTTTATCCAATCCATCCAAAAGCCCGTTCGATAAAAATTCCTTTGGATTCCAAATCATACTTTGCACGGGATGAATTCTTCCCCTAAGAAGTATATGCTTTCAGTATCGCATCCCGGATTTCCTTCCCATGATTCTCCCATGAGAACCTTTCAGAAACCTCTTGCGCTTTTCTTGCAAGCCTCTCCTGTTCTTCCGTTTGGGTCATTCTCAGCATGGCTTTTTCTAAATGCTGAATAACTTCCGTTCGTCCTTTTCGCGGAATCAGTATCGCATAGTCATTGGTAAAATAACGGGTATAGCCGGTCGTATCCAAACAAATCAACGGTTTCCCCATTGCCATACTGTCAAACGACACCGTTACAGCTCCTTCTTTTAAAGCGGCATTTACCACCACATCCGCATTCCTCATCAAGTCCCTGTAGATATTCATGGATACCTTGCCTGCCAATGTCACGAAAGATTCCAAAGCATATTTTTTCACCAACCGTTCCAAGCGGGCCTTGTCCGGTCCGTTTCCTACGATTGTCAAATGAATCTTTGAATTTTGGGTAATCACTTCCGGCAACGCTTCTATAATGAGGTCAAATCCACGCCATGCATCCAAATGGCCTACTGTGATAAATTCAGTCACATCCTGTTCTGCTTTCTTGTCCAAACCGGATGCACAAGAAATGTCTGCCGCCACATCCGTGAAAAGCAAAGCCTTGTCCGCTTGTTTTTGTGGAATCAAATCACGTGTTATTCCCGTTTTGCAAAGAATCAAGTTCGCTTGTTTGCAACGCTTTCGGAATTCCCTGTTCCATACTGCCATTGAAGTCACGATTCTACGGACTTTTTCAATCAGTTGTGATTTCCTGTCGTAATGTCGCGAATATTCAGCGGGAATGCTTTCCAATCCTCCCACCGGTCCCCAGACAAAGAACTGTTTCTGTCCGTAGCTGCTTACTTTCCATAATACATTGCCGTAGGTCAGATGATGAAAAATCCGAATATCATTCTCCTGCATGGTACGTTTCACAATTCCGTTGGTACACATCTGCCACAGATTATAGTAGGTACGTACCCCACGCAACCCTTTCTTCCAGAATCTTGCCCATTGGGGCCAGTCGTAATAAAGAAAATGGATGCCGCTGTATTCAGGATGCTCTGCTATCCACGGCTCGATGGTATGGCGGTTGCTTTCGCGTGTCAGCACCCACAGTTCGAAGTATTTCGACATCTCCAATACCCAGTGCCAGCCCACACCGATTTCACTGCCTAAGCCCGGTTCACAAGCGTAGGCAGAGATAAAGATCTTCAATTGATTCATAACTGCTTAAATCAAAGGCCATTTTACCTTTTTGGTATGATTAGTTCCTAAAACTGTTTAGTTTACCGCTTAGCCACATGGCAAAAAATGTGGGCTTGCCTAACGATGTCTCAGGGAATGTTTTTTTGTAAGACCCCTTAAAAAGCCATGTGTTATTTGACAAGCTCTCCATTACCTTTTCATCAAAAGGTAATCCCATTTTGGGCCATAGTCCAAAGCTATTTTCATTGTCGATAAATAAGTCATTATAATCATTTTGAACTTTAGGTATCTCTTTCAAACCGATGGAGATCAATTTATCTAATAATAGATAGTCAATCCAGCACTCTTCACGTTTGGCGTATTCATAAAACATGTCTCTAATAAAACAGAATAAAGGGTATCCTATTTTATTTGTACCCAAACACCATGAAGTCCACCTTCCTTTTGCAAAAAGAGGCATATTGGCATTATAACCTCCTTTTCGTGTATAAAAAGATATTGATTTGATTCTTTCAGGAATAGGTTCATTACACCAGCTTGTTGCATCGATCCAAATACCGCCATAGGCAGCAAGCAGAGATACCCTGACAATATCTGCGTAATGAGCCAACCCTATCATATTTCGTTCTCTCTTTTCTTCAACCCAAACAGGCAAAGTTATGTATTGCGACAAACTCTCCTTATCCAAAAAGGTGACATTCGTATTTACCTTTTTTAGTTGATTAACAGAACTTAATACTTGGGGGGGGTAAAATCAAGGCCTTGATGCCAATATACCCATATAGGATAGTTTGTCACAGCCTCCAAATCCTCGAAAGAACCATTCTTGTAACGATCGATAATCATGGCGTAATTGCGATAAATGTATTTTTCTATGTATCTTTCTTTCGCGTTCTCTGCCCAAATCGCCATACGGTTTAATCTTTTTATATGCAAGGCTATCTCCCATACCATGCTCCACACCATGTATGTAAATGAAAAATACCGGACTTTCACCATATGCCCCATCATCCGTCGCTTGACGATAATAATTAGGGGGGGGTAATTCCAACTTTTATTAAAACGACATTCAACGGACGGTATATTAAATGATGGACACACAGCAAGACAATAGAATATCGCCCTATGTATGACACGAGAGGTATCCGCTTAACATACTTGCATAAGTAAAGGATAGACATCACCGAAACAACAGAAATAACGTATGTAGCCCACCCCGAAATCTCATTGTAGTGCAGAGAAAGATGATGATTGGTGTTGCGGTATAGTAAATAAGAGATTCCCCACAGAAGGAATGCAAACAGCAAATTATAACGGTCAAGACTGTTGGATAAAGTAGGTTGGAACGCTTTAGGTAATAGCCAAATATGAAGAACGGCAAAGCAGTAAGAGCCACATCAACGAATAGCGGTACGAAAGTTCCGTAATAGCCAAGCCAGTATCCCACAGTTCCAAGTACACATACGATGATTATTCGCAATGCCTCGGAGTGGACATGGAGCGAAATGATGCCGAAGATGAGATTACACCAAAACAAGCATAATAAAAACCAAATTGGGCCATTAAAGTACTGCCTGTTGTTGAATAAATCGAGAATTCCTCCCGCACTTGTCACCAACAAACCAGGAGCTATCCATTTAAGCATATAATAGCACGCACATCCCAGCAGGTAGAAGAAGAGGAATGGAATAAGGAGCTTGTTCATTTTCTTAACATACAGTTTTTTAACCCTCCATAGCCTTTGAAAAACAGTCCCGATAATATAAAATACAACGGCATCCGAACCATTTCATAACCAGGTATATCATGCGACACACCACAGTGCCCAATTACTACTAAGATGATACAGATTCCTTTTGCCAAATCGATGAATTCGATTCTTTTCGTTGTTGCCATACTCTTAACTTTTTAGTTTCTTTGTGGTCAAAGCGCATCTTCTTTTTACTATCGCCTTTATTATTTCGTCTACGATTTCATCCACTGGCCTGTCCACATTAATCAACACTGCATTTTTTGTCTGTTCTGCCACCCTCCTATAAGCCTCACATTGGCGTTCTGTTTCCTCCAGCGTCAACTCTTTTTTCCTATTATAGATAACTTCAGCTGGGGCGTGAAGAACAAAAGTGATTGCAGGCCGTGGTATCAGAAAGCCAAAGAAACGAGGTGCCCAATTGGGTAATGAATAATGGTAACGATACATATCAACGTAATAATCGTAATAATATCGGTCAAATACGACTAATTTTCGTTGCCATTTTAAGGGAACGACCTTTAAATAATATCCCAACGTAAAATCAATGAGGTAAATAAGAAACCGCACCCACGATTTAAACGTTCCATCCGGCTTACGTCCATGCGGATTGGGGTTGTCTATCATTTCCGGTTTGGCATTTGGCCTATACTGACCTATATTTTGAAACAGACCCGGGCGGACATATTTACGTTCCACACCCGAAAAAGAAGTAATATCATATGTTTTCAGAGCTTCGAGTATTGTAGACTTGCCTCCACCATCGGGCGCAAGCAAGGCAATATCCATTCCTGCAGGTCGCAAGAATCGCAGTGGCAACATACGGTTTAGGTTATACCACCATTGGGAAATACGCTTACCTACAGTGTTGTTTTTTCGTGATTGTGCACATACATGCTCCTTTAGTGCGGGATAATACGTTTCAAAGCATCCTGCATCATTACTGTTACACAACGCTACGATGCGATTCACAATTTCATCAGGTAGTTCTTCACGCAATTTAGAATCCACTTCTGCCTGATTTGAAAAATAATCTTTTTTAATAACGGCCAAATGCCTTTCTGTAAAATTGTGCTTTACCGTCCTTCGTAGTATCGTATAAATAATTTCGTCGACGGAGGCCGGTATATAAAATCTGCGATATTCAATTTTCCTATCCAATAATTTGTTGGGGATATAATAATGCGGCATTGATCGTCTAGATAATTCCGATTGGAAATCAAGTTCCAGCTGGAATCCCGGTTCCGGAAGTTCCGGTGTCAGCCAATAGACGAAATGGTAATAACCCATTGCCACTTTCTGTATCACTTGTAATCCGGCATGTGTAGCTGCATCCTTAACTATCCAATCTAAATCTTTTTCCGTAGTATGCCGATAGAATATGTCCACGTCTGTTGGAAAAGTGTCTGGCATATTTTCATATCCGTTTTGGATACAGTAATCCAATCCTCTATGATTGAAGCAATCAAAGATAATCTTCAAATAATTACATCCTTTATTGATCATAGTCTCATTCCCGTTCCTTTTGTATAAGACATGGCGTTGCCTATAATAATTTTAACTGCTTTAGCTCCATATTTAACATTTGGGCTACTGATTTATAGGAAAGTTCCTGTTTGTTATGTTTAAAGTCGATGTCGGCAAGTTCCTCCCAGCCGTTACCATGCAAAAAATCAATCAATTCTGTCAAAGAAGAAAATTGTTTTCCTATGTTTATCCGTTCATATATTCCATCAAAATAATCATTATGCAAGGAGAGTATGATTTTTTCCCTGTCGATAGCATCAAAAAGTGCACCGCTTGCCGTGAATTTATACTTATCTGTCGGATAGGTAAAAATCAGACTATCCATGCTATCTATATATTGGTTAAGCACTTCTTTCGATACATAATCTTTCTCAGAACCGGGAATGAACTGTACATTAGCCTGTGAAAGCAAATCTGGATCACATGTTACACGCCCCAGCGCATAGAATAGAATATTAGGATTTCCTTTTAATGCATTCCCTATAGAAAGAAGCTGATCAAGTCCTTTATATTCACGTATAGTCCCTACAGTACCTATACGAAACTTCCCGTCTTTCTTTGCCTTTCCCTCCAATTGGTGAGGTATAAAAGAATGTTCGTATGAAATAAATTTGTCAAGATGTCTTTTTTCAACAATTTGGGGAATATTTGTCAAGATGCTCTTTCCTAATACACAGAAATATAGTCCATCGGCAATATCCCATCGGCAATTGGCAAATAAGTTAAGTCCAGCTTGTGCTGGTGCGTTCAATTTAATATTGTTTTGAAGATACTCCAACTCCCCATGACATGTTATGACAACTTTCGTTTTTCGTATCTTCACAATGGTATTCACTATTCTTGTAGCCCACAATGAATTATAATTAAAATAGAGAATTTCGTCATGTTTTTGAAATAACGCCAAAAATATGTTCCAAATTGCAGAAGACAAATACCTTAAGAAATTTCCCCAATGTCCTAACCCAGCTAAAAGAAATATCGGCTTGTATGTAACATTGGGAGGTAAATCGCCAACCAATTTTTCTACACTTTGTTTGGAACTTTGCGTTGCTCGATAAATGATCTGAGGGTATATTTCTGCAAACATCAAAAGAGAAGACGCATTGAACGTTTCATGAAACGCCCCAACGGAGAATGTATCTGCATATATCAATTTCATTATCGATATAGATTATAGAAATAAGAATAAACGGTATTCGGATTTGGAGTTCCCATACAGTTCTTCCAACTTAATTTATGAATGCAGGTATCTCCGATTATATTATTCAAACGTTCTGTTGTACAAGCCTCTTCCAAATGGTTTTTCAGCCGATGAACATTCGGATTATTATATGGGATTGCCTCTATCTGGTTTTCCAATGTTACATTCTCCCGAATCACCATATCCATTAAATAATCCATCATAAAGTAGTCTATAAAATAATCCTTTATAGTCAAATATTTATAGAATAATGCTAATGTATGACCCATTATCGGATTTCCAGCTTGACAAGCCAAGAAAAAGTTTGACCATCTTGCTCTTGATACGAAAAATGAGTCAGGAGATAACTTAACACTATAAAAAATAGACTGAAACAGAGTTTCGTCTAATTCCTTTGTTACCAAAATCGTTGAATCAATCCAACATCCGCCATAATGATACAGTAAACACGTCCTAATAATATCCGCAAAGTGTGCATAGCCTATCTTACTGGCTTCAAACAATCGCACAATATTCGCAGGCAAAGCAATATAATCTTTATAGGTTTGGAGGTCTATAAACACAACCGGATGATTGTTACAGTTTTTCCGGATGCTATTCAGACACATTTGTGTTATCGGCAAAAGATTATCTTGTCCCTGTAACCAGCAAAACCATATAGGAGACTTTTCAAAGATATGCTTTTGTTGTACCACAGGCATTGACAAGGCAGAAACAGCCCCGACAACATCTGTAATCTTTCGTTCCAGAAGCCAATGCTTTTTCCTCATTAGCGAAGAGAAAAGGTTTTTGGGAATGTATTTGCGAACAAACCATAATATATTTATCAATGCAATGGATATTCCTGTCTGCGAAACATCTTTTTTGCAGATTTTCAGATGCCTAATTATACTATTCATTTTTTGCAAATAAAAAGTTTTAATATTTTGTTCCAACCATCTTTCTTTATTTTGAGAAAAGTTGGTATATACAATAAGACAACAACTCTAAAAAAAAGGTATTGCAGCATATTGTATCGCTTCCGCATGTATAAAAACATACTTTCAAAATACATCAAACGCTGTTTCAAGGATGGCATCTTACGACTGCCATTTATCGATACGCACTCTAAATGTATGATAGATGGTGTATGGATAATTCTCGATTCATATCCGGCTCGTGAATATCTGTATTGCATTTCAGATTCCTCAAAATACATAAAGAAATCGGGATCGAATAGGTGCATGTGATCAATCACATTCCGTCGGATAAACAGGTCTGCACCTATCACATAATCAACCTTAAAATTATCGGCATCAGACACTGCCGTCTTTTCGTGGGGAGCATGTCTGAAATACAGCGATAGAACACTTCGCAAAGTTTGGCTTATCGACGGAAATGTGCCATATGAATTATTTTCCGTCATTCCATCAGCAGCCTTCAATACACATCCAAGACAAGCAACATTTATAGGCATTTTCTCATGGGTCTCGAAAAACTCTTTTACCGCATTATTCAAAAGAATGGTATCTGAATTTAACAGAAATATATATTTCCCTTTACTATACGTATATCCTAAATTGTTTGCTTTGCCAAACCCTAGATTCTTACCACTCTCAATAAATTTCAACCGTGTATCTTTCTCAAAAAGTTCTATAGACCCATCCGTGGAAGCGTTATCTACCAGAATCACCTCAAAATCTATGCCTTTCGTATGCTGAAAAATACTTTCAATACAATTCTGTGTGATTTCACGAGTATTGTAATTCACGATTATTATTGATACATCCATTTTGATGTTCGTAATATATTATCATGTAAAATATTAAACTATAACGTATCATTGAGAAGTCTCCCAGTCCAAAGCCTTGTATAGTAGGTATCAATAGTAACCACCAACAATAGTATCTTAAAAATAGAGGAAATGCTTTGCCATAAATGATACCTTTCAATATGAAACTATATATAACCCCCATCATAGCCAAACCATAATAGAAAAATGAACCCAACAAGCCGATGTCCGAAATAAAAGCTAATCGTTTTGTCTGTGCCTGCATAATATAATAGAGATAAGCAGAACCTTTACACGGTACGCCATTACCAAATAAAATAGTATATAGATTATTATTTTGTTCCATAAGGAAAAAATATATCGCTTGCCAACGGTTATACTTGGTGTCGGATAATTGTGATTGTGTCTCCTCGATGAGTCCCGATAGTATATTGAATAAATAGGTGCCGACAATGAGACAACTTCCTACAATTATCCATGACTTATATCGGATATCTGTTTTTATGAAAATGTATGCGTAAAAAAACAATGCACAAACTAACGTACTGCGGTTTTGCATAAGGAAAATATATGCCATAAACAGTGTACACCAGAATATATGTTGGGCTGTCTGCTCTTGTCTCATCTTCTGCAACAGTATATAAAAATACAAGATGACACATGTACTTCCTGGCCATATAACCAACAGGTCCGTACTGCCGTTGCTCTGCCTTGCTAAAAGCCTTTTGAGAGAATCCATATCTACAAACCAATGTGGAAAGATGAAGACCAACACTGCCATTCCAACTGCCAATAATCCTAAGAATCTAAACGAGTGAAATAATTCATCTTCCGATGGATATATTTTTAATAGCGTAATCAAATAGATGATTAGAACATTAGTCCGCATTGCAATAAAGGTAGATACTATATCCTGATTGTAGCGGAAAAAAGGAGTTAAGGAACTGAGAAAGAACAATGCCAAGATTACCAACGCCCAATAAATATTCTTGTTATAAATCGGACTGTTCACTCGACTGTAATATATCCATCCAAATATACTCCAGACAAGCATCAATACAAATAAGATATCAGATGTGAAAAATGGGAATAATCCATTTCTCAGAAAATTAAAACTCAGCAGCCCCGATATTATTAAGTATGTCGATTTGTTCATTGTGCGTAAATCCGAATAAACTTAATTTTTCATTCTACCATCCTCTTATTTCGTTGTTCTAAAAGGATAGAGTATGAGAAGTAGCATAATGATACACAGTTTTACCAATAACAACCATTTTCTACCAGATTGGAATTGTGTATTTTTTCATTCTCATTGGGTCTAACCCATGCATCATTAATGAATCGAGCATATTCAGGTTGGTCTTTTATCCACCTATTCCCGTAAATACCAAAAAAGAACTGGAGCCAACCGCCCAAATGAATCGATAACTTACCTTTTGTTTTTACATATGCTGCCAGACTCATTCCGTATGCTCCGCAACCGATAAGGGCAACATCAAAATCATCTATTAGTTTATCAATCTCATTCTTCATATAATCTAATGCTTCAAACCAATCAGAAAAATTAGTGTTTTCAAATGCCTGTGACTGCACAGCCTTGATAAATAGAAGTTCTGAGAAATCAGGAATAACATTCTTACTGCCCCAAATTAGTTTGCGGCGCATATATTGTTGCTGAATGGAATCCACAAAAGGAGATATTATCAAAACTCGCTTATTCCTTAATTCCAAACTCCATGGCTTATCCCATAAGAATGGAGCATAAAAGGCTTCTAAATTTACTCTTTTACAAGATATAAGTTCCTCTGATAAGTATTCTTCTTCCCAAAGATATGAGCCTAATATATCTATATTTTGGCAATCCTTTATGACTTGTAGACAAAATTTATGTACAATCTCATCTTTAATAGGAAACACACCTGCATTTTTGCAGAGTATACCTTGTCTTTCATGAAAATCTACAGAAATTTCTCCTCGGATATGATGATATATATCATTAAAATCGATTCCTTTCAAGTGGATTTTTTCTGTAACGACCTGTCCTAACTCGATCGATCCAAATTTGGAGATCATCCCACATTTATTTTTACGTATAAAGCCTGCTATCAAATCATTAGCAATCTGATCTGCAAATTCAACATGACAATTAGTAGGATTTATGTTCCTTCTGAATATTTTTCTGAGTATTTTAAGCGCAATTATTGTAATATTATAGAACATAATTATAGTGTTAGGATAAAGTCTTTAATTTACAGATTATAGATCCAATGCTTATATTTCTCTCGTAGCAGAAATGGTGCTGTTAAAAGTAGATTTTTTTGCAAAAAAACAATTGCCTGTTAGCGACATACTCTTTTTGACGATAAAAAATACCTTGTGACATGAGTGTTCTATTTGAACAATATTCTTCAATTCATCATTGATGGTCTTAATATTACAGCAGTAATTTTCATAGCCTCATGTCTGTCCATTTATAATCCAATATTTTGAAAAAATCGGTCGGTATTTCGCCGATATGCTTCAAGTCGTGATTCTACGTCCAACCAATTAATAGGCTTGGCCATTACATCAGCTAACTCGCTGTCCCCCCCCCATTTACGTTCTTGAAGACCAAACATTTCAAGGAGTGAAAGTATGCGGGTATTTTGTTTTGATGAAGCACCAGACTGTAAAATAGTGACAAATGGTTTCCTGAAAATGATGGCGAATACAGTGCCATGAAATGTATTAGTGACTATGCACTTTGCATCGTGATAATTTCGGAGCCACTCTTCCGGAGAGGGCATTGCCAGCTCTGACTTATTAAAAAAGCATTCCGAATATTGACATGACATAATCAATGATTCCAGTTCTTCATCTACCGCATATTTGCGGATTTCATCCAGTCGGATTGACCGGATATCGGTGACATTGAGAAAATAGCAGGCCAGAAAGTTCTTCCTGCCTGAAGATTTCTCTCTCGGATAAGCATCTGCATCAATAAGCAAGGTAGGATCCAGCAAATGCAACGCATCGACTCCCATAGAACGGCAGATGTCAACCCCGCTCGCTTCTCTTACGGAAACATGAGCGAAGTCCCGAATCCAAGGAGTAATAGTCGCCATTTGAATGGAATCAATTTGGTCACGGCCAAAACTCGCTGCATAAGCGATTTTCTTTTTATGATCAGTAACGAAACGCAGATAATTCTCTTTCAGGTCCGCACCCCACACCTGATCGCTCCCTGTGATATAAAAGTCAGCCAGAGGGCAATCTTTGCAGAGGTCGTCATTACCATGATATTCCCGATAGCTGACTGATAGATAGCGCCTCTGAAAATCTTCGAATGCTTTGTGGCACTTATAGAACGCACCGACAAGCCGCAGACTTTGATAGTTTTTCATATGTCGCGCAAAGAGACGTAACGATGATTGCGGAAGTACGGACCTAATCCAATATGGCTCATGACCGCGCCTAAGCAAATAGCATTGCAGGGCAAAATATTGCAGAAGTGCACCATAGTTATTGCTGACTTGCACACAGGCATAAGAGGATATCACACCAATCTTCATAACAATTATTTCCCGTTTTTTTTCAGTTTTCCATACAGTTCGTAAGCAGCTTTAGTGAGATTCAAAGCGACTACGATTTTCTTTACCAAAACTTTCAGAGCTTCAAAAGGTTGGACAAGTCCGAGGCGACGTAGCTTCATGGTACGCTCAATAGACTTGTTTCTCATCTCCGGTGGACAGAGAAGCATCTTCTCAACGACCTCATCATATGGTTGACATTTCAGTAATTCAAGAAATCTTCGACGTTCGGCTGGTTCCGCTGTGGGACGCACCAGATTCGGATTGTAGTGCTTGCACGATTCTACATCCGACTCACGATATTTCAAACGACCGCTGATTTCTTTCCATATATTCCCACCGTTTCTGCTGTTGACTAAAACCATCGACACACCGCCACGATGATCCACTTCGGGGTGGTAGCGTCCAATGCCCCAATAATCGGCTAATGTGATGTCGCCTTGTCTCGGAATATGGGCGAATTTACAGTTGAAGCAGCAGTCTCGATAGCTATATCCCTTTCCGAATGCATAGAGATACGGAGACATATTACCATCATATTTCACAGCTGCATGTCCGTCTTTGAAAGATACTTTTTCGCATATAAACCAATTTTTTGTGTCACGGAAAGAGTAACCGTTGACCTCGGAATTTTCCAGCTTTGCGAGCGAATCGAGATGCTTCTCAAAGAGTTTCTGACTCGGCACTCCATGACATACCAAATCGGATGTCAGGAGGTTGTCATAATCACGTATCAGAAAAGCTTTCAGACCGGCCACCTGACAAGGCGTGCCGACGAAATAGACGAAGCGTTTTTCTTTCAGAAACCGTTGCACCTCACGAAAAGCCTCTTCAACGTGACTCTGTACATATTTTGACCCACGAAGTGGCTCAAGGCCATCAAGTGTCTCCACACCGATATGTCGCAAGTGCATTTTCTGATCAAAGGCTGCACCGAACACAACACCATGGTTATTGATCACATGACTGGCAATGGTATAGAACACTCCCCCCGAAGAACTTTTAGTACGCTCTTTGGAGTCATACGCAGCAAATACCGATGGTTGTGTATTGTTTGAGTATACAGGATGAGCTACCGAGCATACTTTCTCGCATAATCCACAATCGACACACTTCTCTTTGATTTTTACAGGAATAATGAAACCGTTTTCATCGGTCTTCATTACTATGGCTTTATGTCTACATATACTGTAACAAGCATAGCAACCGGAACATTCACGAGTATTTCCGCTTTCTAAGAACATGATTCAAATATTATCAAACTTTATATATTCAAATCCTAACACATTCGCTTTTGTTACATGTTTTTTTGCAATATACTGCAACAAGCATCTTGCATTTATTTTTATCAGAAGATTGCATACTACAGAAAGTTTATGCGTTGATTTTAAGATGTATGGAGTTCCCATTTCTTTACGATAGTAATCGATGCAATTATTAGCTATATCTATTTTATGCCATAAATATGCTTGCAATATATACCCAATCATATTGTGTACAATATCTTCCATAAATTGCTCTCTGATTTTAGGTGTTTGAAATATATTACGCATATTTGCATAAATTCGATTATACACATTATTAAATTTGCCATATTTTTTCCCTGCAAGAGGGAACGTATATTGGTAGTGTCCAAGATTAAAACTAACTATACTTGTTGTATTTACTACAAAACGCGACATAAACTCAAGGTCTTCTACTGCTTGTAGCCGATTGTCAAATAACAGATTGTGTTTCAGAATAAAATTTCTATTAAAGAACATACTCCATACAAAACCTAATAAGTGACTTTTGTACAATTCAAAAATATTTTGTTCGATACTTTTCCCGGTAGCATCATGATACATCGTATAGCTTTCTTTACCATTCTCTTTTAGCACTACCGGATGGGTAATTAAATCGGCATCGCCATTATAATCGGTGAATCCTAACAACCAATCGGAAGAAACCGTATCGTCTGCATCTACAAATGCCAGCCATTTCCCTCGTGCCGCTTCTATTCCTGTATTACGAGCTTCGCTCACACCTTTGTTTGAATCGTGAGTAATAATTAGAATCCTTGAATCGCTATAATTTCGGCATATCTCCAGCGACCTATCACTACTCCCGTCATCTATGAGTATAAGTTCAAAGTTGCTATATTGCTGACCAAGAATACTCTCAATGCAGCGACCGACAAACGCTTCGGCGTTGTAAACAGGAACAATTATAGATACCTCGCAACTATTTCCTCCTGATTTTTTTTTCATAATACACGCGTAATTTTGTTACTATATAACACCGCTCTTCCTTATCGCAACCGATAAAAAATATTGCAACTATAGAATATACGACACTTGTTCCTGCAATAATCAGTAATGAATAAATATTTTGAGATAAGAATATGCGTTCTGTATATGGCAGGATATTACAAATGAAAAATGTTCCAATAACCGGGAAAACAACTCTTCTAATATATGTTCCAATACTCATCTGTATGCGCGGCAATACAATCCATATCCTTATCCCTTGTGCTACAATTAAGACCAATAGATTGACTATGAAAACAGAAATAGGAGGAATTTCAAAAAAATGAAGTAACAAATATGCAATGGGGAGAATGGCCAGCAGGCAGCTCCCCTCATAAATCTGAAATTTTTTTATGTCCCCAGTCGCCTGAATAGATATAACCAATGGATTTGAAAGCGTTGAAATCAATGTAATAATCAACATGATACTCACAAAATCATTTGTGTATTCAGGCACTTTGCCAAGCCATAATTCAAGAACTATATCGACGTTATATATAATTGGAATTATAATGATAGATAATAAGAAAAAAGAAAATTTAGAACATATTATTACCAACTGACGCATTCGTGTCAATTCTTGCGCCGCATAGCTCTTAACTATTTGAGGATTAAATGCCATTTGAAAATTGGTACAGAATTGCATTACCACAGCCTGAACTTGAACTGCAACTCCACGAGCGGCATTAACTACACTACCGAAAAACATGTTGAGCAATATGTTCAGGCCTTGGGTATAGCAAATTATGGCCAGGTTACCATTTACAGTCCAGAAAGAAAACCCTAATATTTGTCTGCAATACTCTTTACATAGTTTTACACAAGAACGCGCTTCTGGATACTTATGTTTGGAATATAGTTGTACAAATATCCTTTCCATCAAAAGAATGGACATATATGCAGTTGCATAAAAAATTAAACCATCGAACGATACATATGCGATTAAAATAGTAACTATGAAACGTAAAATAGAAGAGCCTAATGTCGTAATCGCATAAATTGACACATTCTCATGAGCTATCAATAGTGCATTGTACGGCGTATTGATTATATTCAGCACAGCAGTGACTATTGAGAATTGGTAAACGCAAAGAACCGCAAATTCCCTATTTTCCGGATAATTCAATTTGTTTAGTACAAGCCATAATCCGACAGTCTCACCTAACAATATAATTATTAAGGCAAACAACAAATGTATGGCTTTGATTGTGCTGAATATTTGCTTTAATTCCACCTCGTTATTAATGTTGTATGTGATGTAACGTGATGCAGCACTGGACAATGACCCACTTACAAAACAGAACATAGAGATTACTCCTCCTACAACATTATATAACCCATAGTCGCTAATTCCCAAATTCTGTAACAAAATACGACTCGACCATAATCCTATGATTATAGTTATTAATAATCTGACATATAATATTATAGAGTTTTTTGCAATTCGTCTATTTACACTACTATCCATATTCGTCTGCAATAATCGACAATAAATAGATATTATCTGTTACTCCTTAATTTACCAATTCATTAATAATCTCTCCGACTCGTACACCCCAAACGTCCCAATTCAATAGTTTTTTATACACCTGCGGTGCGCGACTTGTCATTTTCTCCAATTCGCCATTTTCAAGACAGTTTTTTATCTTTCTACCAAAATCCTCACCTGTCGAACCAAGAGGAAGCATATACCCGTTTTCACCATTGGTAATATAGTTTGATATACCGCCTGTATCGTGAGTAAAAGATGGTAATCCATAAGCGCTAGCCTCGACAAATGCAATACCTGCACATTCTGCTTGAGTCGGAAGCAATAACAGATGTGAGGTTTTAATTGTCCTTACAAGTTTATCATAATCTCCTTTGTTGTTCTTGTTCAAGAACCCGATATTTTCAACAAAAGGCAATGAAACTATATCTGCGTCAAGTTTTCGAATGCCAATGATGTGCAACGTTGTACTAATGTCATTTTCATTTAGCCATTTTACTGCTTCTACAGCCAATTGCCCTCCTTTGCGTTCCCAATCAACACCAAGGAAAAGGATGTCCAAGTGCCTATTGTATGAGAATGTTTTTGGGATGATATCTTTATCATCAATATTGGCTCCAATCTCTACAACTTTTACTTTATTGGGGTTTTGTTTTAAATCATTTATTGCCGATTTTGCCGCCCAATCAGAACAAAAAATTAACCTATCACAATAGTCGAGTGACAATTTTTCGATGTTTGTACCTTGACGTACATTCCATTTTGGCATATTTGAAAATGAACTATAATAATCCACCATGGCAGGAAATGTAGCATCCGACATTATTAGTGACAGCTGACGTGTTGGTTTCAAATAAGCAACTTGCGAACCACAGAAATAGAAGAACAGTATATCGCAATTGGCAACGGCTTTGTAGTCGAAACTATGTGCAAACCACTTTGCCATAATATTTACATAAGAAGGATTTACTGTTTTCTTAAATATTTTTCCCAATATTTTCATAAACAGGCTAACAACCTGATAAAACGGAGGTGTAGTAAGAGGAATCCATTTTACCCCCCCTATCTTTGTAATTTGTCTATAAACAGAGAAAGCCGTTCCAGAAGATGCTTTTCTGTCAGTTGGAGGATTAGCACTCAAAAATCCTATTGTTAATTTTCGTTGTGTCATATTTAGTTTAATTTTTTAGATTACAAGACTAAAGAAATTGAACATTAGCACATAAACATAGTTTTTTCGCTCTTTATGCATCTCCTCATAATACTTCTCGTATTCCCCAAAAGTGATATTGCCCATCCACTCCTACTTGTCGAATGAGAAAAAACATATAATTTATGACCACTAATGTGATACACATACCTTTTGCTGCATCAAGTGGTAAGTCACGTTGATTTGCTATTTGATTATTCATACTCACAGACTTGTTTGTATCAGAACAGATAGTCTTTAATCATTTTGGCCATCAAAGCATTGGGACGTTTTGTGATAAGTGACAACGCTAACCACGCGGTTGTACCGATTGCTTTATACACCTGCTTGCTCTTATGCTTTCCCGTTTTACACCAATTGGCAAAATGTTCGCAGTTGTTGGTGACAAGGTTATAGTTCTGAAACTGAACAATGCCCATCAACCCCAGCATGGCACGATTTCTTGCATCCAGTCTGCTTAACAACGACTCGTTATCATGGGCGACTAAGCGCAGATTATGTAAATCGGCGGCTTTTTGCAGGGTGATGACTGGTTTATCACTTTGGTCAGTTGATGCAAAATGAATGACCCACCCTCCTTCAATGGTAATAGCATGATGTTGGTATTTAACTAATTTCCTTCGTTCCTCTGACAAATGATAACCAATATTCATGCTATGTAGCACATAAGGGAACTCTTCAGTACCGACCAAGCATTCCAGTACAAAATCATCACCCACAACACTTCTCAGCCCAAGATAGATGTTGTCATCTACATAAGACAGGGCATTATCCACTACGGTATCTGTATCATATTCGAAACTTGGTTTGTATTCGAACAGGAAGTTCTCGCCATAATTGGTGAAGTTTTCAAGTGACATCACTTGTACCTGATAGGCATCTCTTCCGTCTTCCAGCTTAATGTACTTCTGATAGACTATCGTTTCTGTATCGACAAAAATGGCAAACTGTCTGAATGCGCCCCAACTTGGGTTCGACAGTACGATTGGTGTGCCAGGTTCTATGTCCTCGTACTCCTCTTCTGGAATACGCTTGTTTGAGTTGAAATATTCTCCATACATATTACATCCAAATTAAACTGAGGGTGATAACCGAAAGACCCACATAAATGATTCCACAGACAATCCGTTGTCTACGATAGGACAGGCGTTTGATAAGACTTTGTATCTTTTTGCTTTTGAAATCATTCTTTATCTCCTCTTTAACCTCTTCGACGAATGCTTCAAGGAAGATATATCCCCTAATGTGCGCTTTATAGTTGAATAGCATAAGTGCCACATATACAACTGTGAAGATGATTTTTTGATATACTTGCAATTGGCAGTTGTTGCCGACCAGAAATACCCACACAGTTCCCGTGGTGATATAAAGGAAGTTCCAGAAATAATCAACCTTGTCTATGAGTTTCAACAGTATTTCGTATTTCATTATCTCACCCGATGTTACCGTCCGCTGTCGCCTGACCATTTATTTACTGCTATACATCTCCTCGTAATACCTCTCATACTCCCCGGAAGTGATATTATCCATCCACTCCTGATTGTCCAGATACCAGCGGACGGTCTTCTCAATGCCTTCTTCAAACTGGAGGCTCGGTTCCCACCCCAGTTCCTTCTGGAGTTTAGACGAATCAATGGCATAACGCATATCGTGTCCCTTGCGGTCGGTCACGTAGGTGATAAGGTCAAGATTCTCTCCCTCTTCACGTCCTAACAGACGATCAACGGTCTTGATTACCACTTTGATAATGTCGATGTTCTTCCATTCATTGAAGCCACCAATGTTGTAAATCTCGGCAACTTTCCCCTGATGGAAAATAAGGTCAATGGCACGTGCATGGTCTTCCACGAAAAGCCAGTCACGTACATTCTCTCCTTTACCATAAACCGGGAGCGGCTTACGGTGGCGGATGTTGTTGATGAAGAGCGGTATCAACTTTTCCGGGAATTGATAAGGTCCATAGTTGTTCGAGCAGTTGGTTACAATGGTTGGCATACCGTAAGTGTCATGATAAGCACGCACAAAATGGTCGCTACTCGCCTTGCTTGCCGAATAGGGTGAATGAGGATTGTATTTCGTTGTTTCATAGAAGAAATCCTCACCGTATGCCAAATGATGCTCCGAAGAAGAAGCCGTAGTGGTGAAAGGCGGTTTTACCCCTTCGGGATGTGTCAACTCTAATGCTCCATATACCTCATCGGTCGAAATGTGATAGAACCGTTTTCCTTCGTACTTCTCCAGAAGGCTTTCCCAGTAAATCTTGGCCGCCTGCAACAAGGAGAGCGTCCCCATCACGTTAGTACGGGCAAAGGTAAACGGGTCTTTGATGCTGCGGTCCACATGGCTTTCGGCAGCGAGATGGATGATGCCGTCGATATGATATTGCTGCATCAACTCCTGCATCTTCTCGAAATCGCAGATGTCCGCCTTCACAAACGTGTAATTCGGCTTGTCCTCAATATCTTTCAGGTTAGCCAGATTACCCGCATAAGTCAATTTGTCAAGATTGACAATGTGATAGTCCGCATATTTGTTCACAAACAGGCGTACCACATGGCTACCGATGAAACCTGCGCCGCCCGTAATCAATATATTCCGTTTAAATTCCATCGCTCTGTGCTTTTATCTGGTTGATACATTTTTCCAACGATTCCATCCAATGCGGAATCTTGTAACCGAACGTCTCGCGGAACTTCGTTTTGTCCAAAACCGAATAATGCGGGCGTTTCACCTTGCTCGGATATTCAAAGGTATGAATCGGGCGGACATCACACTCGTTTCTTGCCAATCGGGCTATAACTGCCGCAAAGTCATACCAAGAGCATACTCCCTCATTGCTGAAATGATAAAAACCTTTCTTGTCGGTCATTCTCCTGTCAAGAATCCAACCTATGGCATCTGCCAGATCACCGGCAAAAGTGGGGGTGCCTATCTGGTCGAAAATGACAGGCAATATGTCTTTCTCTTTCGTCAATTTCAGCATGGTTTTCACGAAGTTCTTGCCCCATGCCGAGTAGAGCCATGCAGTGCGCAGTATTATATAATTGCAGCCTGAATTGACAACGGCTTCTTCTCCTGCAAGCTTTGTCTTGCCATATACACCGGTCGGTTCCGTCATGTCCTCTTCCGTAAAAGGAACGTAGTTGATTCCCCTGAAAACATAATCGGTAGATATATGGATAAGCGTGGCATTGACAGACTTGGCTGCCGCAGCCAAATAACCGACAGCCACATGATTGATCAAGTCTGCCGTCTTTTCATCATCCTCTGCCTTATCTACATTGGTATAGGCAGCACAATTAACAATTACGTCAATCTGTTCTTTCCGTACAAGCGAAAGAACGGCATCCAGTTTCGTAATATCCAATTCCGCGATATCCGTAAAGACATAGCGATCTTTGCTCTTGCCGGAAACCCGGACCATCTCATTGCCTAACTGTCCGTTGCTTCCTGTCACTAAAATGTTCATATCAAGTTTCTTATTTATACAAATCTTCTCCGTATTTGAAATCCAATACGGAATCCTTTAAGCATGCCCTGTGCAGGTCTTTCTCCGAAAGGATGGCATTCTCTACCGGGACTCTCCAGTCAATGCCCAATGCTTCGTCTATCAGCTGTATGCCGTCTTCGCTTTCCGGGGCATAGAATTCATCGCATTTGTATTGGAATACGGCTTCTTCGCTTAATACGGCAAAACCATGTGCGAACCCTTTCGGGATGAAGAACTGCCGGTGGTTTTCCTCGGTCAGTTCCACAGCCACATGTTGTCCGAATGTAGGAGATCCTTCCCGTATATCAACCGCCACATCCAATACGGCTCCTTTCACGCAGCGTACTAGTTTGCTTTGCGTATAGGGCACCTTCTGATAATGCAGTCCGCGCATCACGCCGTAGCTTGACTTGCTTTCATTATCCTGTACAAAACGGATGGGGCGTACCTTCTCGTCAAATTCTTTTTGGGAGAAACTTTCAAAGAAATAGCCTCTGGAATCCGTAAAAATGCGTGGCTCAATGATGACCACACCCTCTATCGCTGTCTTTATTACTTCCATGTCAATCCAAATTATCTTTCCCTGTACGTTCCACCTCGTCAATCACTTTCAGCAGATATTGCCCGTACGGATTCTTCAGCATCGGTTGCGCCAATTGCTTCATTTTCTCACGGTCAATCCATCCTTTGCGATAAGCGATACCTTCCAGACAAGCCACTTTCAATCCTTGCCGTTTCTCAATCACCTCAATATAGGTAGATGCCTCCGAAAGGGAGTCGTGCGTACCGGTATCAAGCCAAGCGAATCCTCTGCCCAAGGTCTGTACCTTCAGTTCCTTATCCTCCAAGAACCGCTGGTTCACGGCGGTAATCTCCAACTCCCCACGTGCCGAAGGCTTGATATGTTTGGCTACATCCACCACTTTATTCGGATAGAAATAAAGCCCGACTACCGCATAGTTGGATTTTGGCTGTTCCGGCTTTTCCTCAATGGAGAGGCAATTACCTCTTATATCAAACTCAGCCACACCATAGCGTTCCGGATCATTAACCCAATAGCCAAATACCGTCGCCTTTTGTTCCTGCTCGGCAATCTGCACAGCTTCTTTCAGCATAGCCGTAAAACCGTTTCCATGAAAGATATTATCACCTAATACCAGACAAACGGAATCATTGCCGATAAACTTTTCCCCGATAAGGAATGCTTGTGCCAGCCCGTCGGGAGAGGGTTGCTCGGCATACTCAAAATGTACGCCATAATCCGAACCGTCACCTAAAAGCCGTTTGAACCCCGGCAGGTCGTAAGGGGTGGAGATGATTAAAATCTCCCGAATGCCAGCTAACATCAAGACCGAAATCGGATAATAAACCATCGGCTTGTCAAATATGGGAAGCAATTGCTTGCTTACTCCCTTTGTGATGGGGTATAAGCGTGTCCCGCTTCCCCCCGCTAATACGATACCTTTCATAAAAACGATATTAATTCATTTTATTCATCTGCAGGGAACTCTGTTAGAACATAATATGCTTGTTCCATCTCATCAAGAAATCTTCTTTTACTCTTTTGCCATGCCCTATACAAAAGCATGATACTGATCATTAATAAAATTACCAAAATCACATTAAATGCAGGTGCGTCACTAAAATCAATATCTGCAAATAAGAATTGTATCAGAACAGCTACAAGCAAGAAAACCGTCGATATAAGTAGCGATAACATGGCATATATCCTGAAAATACATCCTTGTATTTCTCTGTTCAGATTATCATTTCGGGATATGATATATGTAAATATGTATTTATAAACCTTCAAATTACCAATTGTCCCTTTTACATCAATCCGATAAAGAGCCTTATATGCTTCAGATTTCTGAACAATTGAATCGGTATGTGTAAATATTTCCAAATAACTATCCAAATGTTTGATTAAATAAGTTGCTCGTGGAAACGGATTCGATATAATCTCCAACATCATCCCTATTCCATAGGAAAAAAAGATTAAACAAAAAGAAAATAACAACATATAAAATCCACTCTCTTCATCAAGAATATCTTCAAAAATAGAATATTCGACCTCTGGCAAACTGATTAACAATATAACCAAAGACAAGAAAATAATCGCTCCGGTCATGAATGTTCTGAAATGGAGGGAAAAATTAAGTTTCATAACGATATATTTTTATCTGCGCAGTTTAATCAATCCAATTCTTAAGGAAGCGAATGAGGACTTACTATCGTTCTCCGATGTTTGAAGATACTTATCATGTCACCCATGGTCAGAAGACCGGCAACATCTTCCGTAATAATCTGATTCAAAAGTTTAAGATCGGCTTCAATCTGAGTACGGAGACGACAAGCCTCGGGATCATTTCCCTTGACAGTCTTCGTGACTTCATCCCAGGAAGAGACCGACAAGTGAAGACGCGAGGAGAACTCCATACGCCGGTTATGCCCTTTGTAGATACGATAATAAATCGTACCGCGACCAGTTTCTTTTCTACATAGTTCGAACCTTACAACAATTGTGGGCATTAGGATGTATATTGATTTACAGTCGCTTCAACTCAGAAGATTTGTACTTTGGCAATATGTGACAACCAATGAAAGAAATATGTAACATACCAAGCTTCTTCTAAATCCATATTATTCCCATGAAAATTAGAATTCTTCCCGAAAATTCATTACGATCTTTTTACGAACATCAAATTGCAACAATTTATGGTAAAAAACCGCTGAATGGATATCGCAACCGATACAGTAATACGCCTTGGCTTTCAACAGGGCTTCCGCCTTTTCCTGCACATGTCTGCCGTACATCCCGGCCAACGAGGGCACGTTGAGCTGGAAAAAGATGTGTTCTTCCTTCAAGGTCTTGTAGTCCTTCTTCTGCATATATTCGTACCGTTCCGGATGTGCCAGCAACGGATAATAGCCTTTCTTTTGGATGCGTTGCAGGACGGAGAGCAATCTCATCGGCGGATTGAAACAGGAAGTTTCCACCAATAGGTAACGTTTCCCTTCCTCCAAGGGCAGCAGGTCATCCTTTTCCAGCCGTTCCTCAAAGAGGTTGTCCATCATGTATTCCGCCGCCAAAGCCAGTTCCATCATCCCGTTGTAACTCCGTTTCAGTTCTTGGAACTTTCCTTGCAGGGTTGCGGTTTCATTGGGGATGTCCTCCATGATGTGCGGCGTGAGCCACACCTTTCTGATTCCCTGCTTTTCCATCGTATCTAAAATCCGGAGTGATTCATCCAACGTCTCCACCCCGTCATCCACTCCCGGAAGAAGATGGCTATGGCAGTCGGTCATCCCTTTCAGGATGCCACTCTGTGCGAGGGTTGTTGTCTTACGGAACGGCCACATAGTTGTAATATGCTTTTATATAAGAGAATAACATATTATTGGTTATTTGATAACCAACCATTTACCCCCCCCATTTTTCCTTTACTTCCATAGTAGGAGGAGTAACCGTTATGATAACCGTATCTATAGCCATAGCGATATCCATAACGGTAGCTGTACCGGCCTCCGGCACTTTCCGTACCGTTCAGTATCATACTGAGGTTCTTGAAACGTTTCTCCTGGTAGATATTTTCCAGTTCAGGTAGCATGCTACGATCCAGCAAGCCACTGCGTACCACGAAAATGGTACGGTCAGCCAGCTTTTCGATAATCTGTGCGTCGGCCACGATGTCGATGGGTGGACAGTCTATGAAGATATAGTCGTACTCGCCTCGCAAAGCTTCTATCAACGTAACCAGCTTGCCGTCCTCCAGCAGTTCCGTCGGGTTGGGGGGAACGGTGCCGATGGGGAGAATATGCAGATTATCGTATTTTTTGTCTTTTACGATGATTTCCTTGCAGTTGTCGACACGGTTTCCCAGATAGTCACTCAGGCCTATCCGTGGCGAGTCCACGTAAGAGGAAACAGAGCCGTGGCGCAGGTCTCCGTCTATCACCAATATCCTTTTTTTCTTGATGGCAAAACTCATGGCAATGTTCATGGTCAGGAACGACTTTCCGCTGCCGGGATTGAACGAGGTAAGTACGAACACGTTCTGCCCTTTGTCCTTGCCCGCCATGAAATCCATATTGGAGCGGAGCACACGGAACGCCTCGTTGATGATGTCACGGCTGCCTTCCTTCACCACGATGGTTTTCATATAGGACTGCTTCTCCCTCTTGAATCCCAATTTTCTCTTTTTGCTGAAGTATTGGGGAATCTCACCAATGAAAGGTATGCTGAGATCTTCCAAATCCTTGCGTCCTCGTACCTTGGTGTTCATGTTCTCCTTCATAAAAATAATCACCGCCGGGACAAGCAAGCCGATAGCGAATGCCACAAGGAGGATATTCATCTTCCGGGGAGCTGTGGGGAACATGCTGCCCCTCGGGGCGGTAATCACACGCGTATTATAAGCGGTGAAAGCCTGGGAAAGCTCGTTCTCCTCACGTTTCTGGAGCAAGTAAAGATACAGCTCCTCCTTCACTTTCTGCTGGCGTTCCACGGAAAGCAGGTATTTCGCCTGGTTCGGGTTGGAGGCCAGCTGGCTGGTGGTCGCGGCTTCCTGCTGGCGTATGCTGCGTATCTGGGTATTGAGCGACACGATCAGGTTGTCCACCGACTGAATGATGGTGCGCTGCATGCTTTGCAGCGAGTTGGCCATGTCCTTTGCCAGGGGGTTCTTCTCGCTGCTGTTGGCGATCAGGCGGTTGCGGTCGAGCACCATCGTGTTGTATTCACCGATCTGGCTCTCGATATTGACATTGGCTATGCCGGAATTGGTGGGCAACAACTGGCTGAGTTCCTTGTTGTTCAACTCTCTTCGGATATACTGCGCGGTGGATAGCTGGCTGTTGAGTGCCAGCAACTCCTTCTTGTTCTCGGCGGACTGGGACAGGTAAAGACTGGATGCCGCCTGCACGTCCGGCAGCAGGTGCTCGCTCTTGTAACCGGCGATGTTCTCGTCCACATTGCCCAGCTCACTTTCAATCACACTCAAACGGTCACCGATGAACTGCGAGGTACTGACGGCAATCTGGTTCTTGTCCTGGATCCACTTCTCATTATATACCTCAATCAACGTATTCAGGATATCTTCCGCCTTTGGGATGGATACGTCATCAATGCTGAGATTGATGATAGTGGCATCCTCGTTACCCAAATCCGCACGCAAAGCGGTGGCGTAATAGTCGGTTACGGAACGTACACTACCTTTATCATAGCGGATGGAAGTCCCAACGAATGAATCATTCCAGTATTTGGTCGGATTGATTACGAATGTACCTACCTCCATGCGAATGGAATCGCCCATTTTACCAGAGAATTCCGTCTCTAATTCCTCTCCGTCAATCATTACATCGGATATGGTAAATTCTTCTTTGGACGGAAAGTCTATCTTGAAGCCGACAGGCGTTTCATCCTGGTGGCGGTAAGTGACTGCTACAGGGTTGCTTTTGTACAATCCCACATCCTTCAGTCCCTTGCGGACGGTATAAGTTTCATTCAGCCCCAACCGCCGCACCACCTCAGTCATCAACGTGGGGGATTTCAAGGTGAGCAGTTCGTTATTGATGTTGGTATTCGACTTGAAGATACCCAGGTCGGAGAACTCGCTCATTGTAGTGGACGAACCGCTCTTGGTATCGTCCTTAACCAAGATGGCAGCGGTACGTGTATAGATATTCGGGGTACTCAACAGATAAAAAGCCGCTACGGCAAGAGCGGCAAACAGGGAGAGGGCAAACCAGTGCCATCTTGGTACGAACATTCCCCACAAATCTTGTATTCGTATAAAATCATCGGCAGGTTTTCCAACGGCAGTTTTCTTTTCTATCATAATATGTAAGATATTCTGTTAATCCAGTTATTTAAACAGCAGCACACCTAACGAGGTGAGGAACGAGGCAATACTGATCCACAGTCCCACAGATTTCACGCTGTTCTCATTGATGGTGGACTGTCCGGCACGGACCTTATTAGGTTGCACATACACCACATCGTTCTGTTTCAGGTAATAGACCGGGGAGGAAAAAATATCCTTGCTTCGGATATCCACCCAGTGGGTGACACGCTCGCCGTTCTCCTCGCGAATGACGAATATGGCATCGCGTTTGCCATAAATGGTAAGGTCGCCCGCCATACTGATGGCTTCCAACAAAGATATCTGGTCTTTGGTGATACTGTATTTGCCGGGAGTTTTTACTTCGCCCAAGACTGAAAAATAGAGGTTCATAAACTCCACGGTCACAACCGGGTCTTTCACAAGGTCCTCGTCCACCAACCGTTTCTTGATAAGGGCGGCAATCTGGCTCTTGGTCATACCGGCAATATGGAGCGACCCTATGACGGGAAAGTCGATATTCCCCTTGTCATCCAATGTGTAACCGGATATTTCACCATTATTGCTGCCACCACGCAAGTCTGTGGCTCCGGCACGGTACTGGACACGTGTCAGGTTGAATAACGCCGCCAACTGCGGGTCTTTACTGGATACCATGATGGAAATCTGGTCCTTGGGCTGCACGGTGATATCTCTTGCGCCCACAATGGCTTCGGGCTGGTTCACCGCAATGTCTTGAAAGTAGAGAATCTCCTTGGAGGTATTGCAAGACGCCAGCAACACCAAACCTAGGAGAAGTGTCAAAAATCGATTTTTCATATTTTATTTTCCGTACAGTTTTTTTTCTAATTTATTCTTTCGGTTGATCCTCACCGTGATGTAACAATGCAACACCGTCCATACCGCCACGTCCAGCAGGAAAAGGTTCGTGGTGGACAAGCAATGGATCAGGAAAACGTTCACCACGGCAAAGGAGAGAGCGATGCCAATGATGCAGGCCATCGCCTGTCGTTGGGACAGCCCCAGAGCGATGAATTTGTGATGGATATGATTCCTGTCCGGCAGGAAAAGGGGCTTGCGCTCGCGCCAACGGTGCAGCACCACACGTACCACATCCAGCATCGGAACTATCAGGAACGAGAATGCAATCACGACGGCACCGGGAAAGGTGCTTTCCTTCAACGGGTCGGACATGCTCAGGCGGATAGCCATCACGGCAAGCAGCATCCCGATAGTGAGTGATCCGGTGTCTCCCATGAATATCTTGCGCCCACGGTGGACATTGCCATAGACGTTGTAATAGAAGAACGGTAGCAACACGCCGATGGTGGCCAGGCAAATAAAGGCATACATCCACCATTGCAGACGGATGAACATGCACCCGAACGCGAAGAAGGCGATGATACTCAGCCCGGAGGCAAGCCCGTCGATACCGTCTATCAGGTTGATGGCGTTCAGGATATAGACGATGATGAACACGGTGAACGGAGCGCCTATATAATAAGGCATGGCTTCGATGCCGAAAAGTCCGTACAGGTTGTCGAAGCAGAGTCCCGAAGCCACCAACAGGATGCCGCAAAGTATTTGTATCAGAAACTTGGAGCGGTAACGTACACCGATAAGGTCGTCCATCATCCCCGTAAGATAGAGCAGGAACAGGCCGCAGAATACGGAAAGCAGACGGTTGGTCAGATCCACGTCAAGCATATTGCTGCCCATCCACTGGTTATGCCCGATAATGACGAGTGACACCGTGATAGTGATGCACGGGAAGAAGGCAATCCCCCCCAGCCGGGGTATATGGGCGGTGTGCAGCTTGCGCCCGTCCACTGAGTCGAACAGGCGGCGGCGGAACGAGACCAACGAGATGCGGGGCAGAACCATCGCACCCAATGTCCAGCCGGTTAAAACCGTGAAGGCAAATTCGATAAGATGAAGTATGTCCACTATATGATTCTTTTGATATTTCACTTATTCCTGCCCTATCCGTCGCAGGAATGCCTGCGGGATATAGGTGGTGGCCACGGCGCATACGCCCTGGACGGTAACCACCAGGCGGCTGTTTTTCTTGATCCGGCAGATGACACCTTCCGCCCCCTTGAACTTCCCGTCGATCACCCGAACACGCTCGCCCCGGTGGAACTTGGGGTTGTCTTCACCGAAATATTCCATTCCCTCCTCGCCGGACGAGGTGACCAGCATGAAGATGTTCATTTCCCGCTCGGGAATGGCGAGAGGAAGCTTTCTCAATCCCTTCTGCCTTGTGTACAGAATCACCTTGTCCGTGAACTGCCGCTGTACCTCCAGGGCACGGCGGACAGTGGAACGGAAGAACATGAGCGAGCTGATAACCGGACGGCGGACTTTCCTCTTCACGCCGTTGCGTTCCATCAAGGCTTCCTCACAAGGAATGTAAGTCTCCAACTTGTCTTTTCTCAACATGTCCTCGATCTCGAAAACTTTGTTATAAAATACTTTCAGGGCGAACCAATGCTCAATGGTATGTGTTTCTATGTCCAAAGGAAAGCGATGTTACCGGGTTTATAAAAAGGATATAATTCTCATTCCTGCACCTTCTGTTTTTTCAAGTGGAAGAAGATACAGCAATCAAGGTTAATCCGGTTCTTTCCTCATAGGACTTCCGGAATGCGGGCCGCTCCTGACTACAGTGAACGGATACCGTAACCCCCGTATTCGTACCGTTTCTATGTAAGAGATGGTACACATGTTGTTTTTGCTGATAATTAGGCATATACATTGCTATAAAAGTACATTTTTGCT
>PPYE01584925.1_pt1 | contig 42493 bp, 40 predicted proteins | sample 1559881 | NCBI WGS metagenome assembly PPYE01 (sample SAMN08240022, study PRJNA423297) | Human gut metagenome, whole genome shotgun sequencing project. | reverse complement strand
ATTTGACAGCAAAATCTTACATATCTATTTCTTATCAGAAAGATTTATTTTCCAAAGACACAAGATTATTTACACCCTCAAAGCAATTCTTGGAAGATCCTGATAAATTACCCAAGAAACAGAGAAATTTGTTTGCTACTGAATTGAAGAAAATAGGCTATGACAGTCCCGGATGGCCCTGTATACCATGGGAACCCCCAAAAGCATCGCCAGCACTACGGTCAACAGGTCAATCCCTATAAAAAACAGCAGAAGCTTTACATCCAACCGTGTTCTGTGCACCTTGTCAAGCTCAATCCCCGTCTCCACCGGGTCGCCCATCTCCTCCACGGCCCTTTCCACAGCCTCCTCCCGGCTCATTCCCTTTCTCCGGAAATATTCCGTATCCTCCTCAATATGTCCCAGCAGCTCCATTCTGATATCTTCCCATATACTCTTGCAGCGGATCTGCTCTTCCACAGTCTTCAGATACTCATGAACCTTCATAGGCCGGCCCTCCCAGTACACGTCTGACTGCCGTTTCGTATGTCTCCCATTCTTCCTTTTTTCCGTCCAGATGTCTGTGCCCTTTTTTTGTGATCCTGTAGTATTTTCTTGTCTTTCCGCCTGCTTCCCTCTCGTATGCCTCCAGAAATCCCTTCTCCTCCAGTCCGTGAAGAAGCGGGTAAAGGGTGCCTGCTTTCAGTTCAAATACATTCTGCGACCTGTCCCTCAGCGTTTCGATCATCTCATATCCATACATTTCCCGCTCCGACAAAAGCTGAAGCAGCAGAAGCGTTGTACTGCCTGACAGCAGGCTCTTATCCAGTTTATTTGCTTCCATTTCCGTTCCTCCTCTTCGCAGGTGCTGCCGTCTGCAGCGCCGCCATACTCATTTTCTGAACAGAGTGGCGATCATAGCTGCCACAAATATGGGCACCCACATAAAACAAAGGCCGCACAACAGCCGCATCACAAATGTCAGGCCCGAGTCTGCCAGAAGTCCCATTCCGATACATGCCGCCAAAATACTGAAGATGAGAGCGGCTGCACTCAATATAATTTATCCCGTCCTGGTTTTCATAAGCATTCATCCCCTTTCTTCAACCCTGACTGCAGAGGCAGAAATGAAGATCTGTCGCTGTCAGTTACTATATAGATAGTATAGCTGACCGTACAGAACCCTGTCATCTCCGCGATCTCCGATATATTCAAATCCTTCTTTTCCGGTGCTGTCATTATGCCGGGAGTGACCATTGGCAATAACTCGGTCATCGGAGCCGGAAGCATTGTGACAAAAGATATTCCCGCAGACTGCATTGCTGTGGGAAACCCATGCAGAGTTCTGCGGGAAATTACAGATGACGATTTGATCTATTATTATAAAAACCGAAGGGTGGACGAGGAAACTTCAGAATGATCACAGAACAGGCGCTGCCGGAAAGCATGCAGCCTGCTGTCTGAAGCAGCATCTCCCTGTCGCGGCAGTCAAGGGCCCGGGTCATAAGCTTACTGATATCCCCGGCCTTCTCTGCCGCCAGACTGGCAAAGAAAGAAAAGTCTGACCAGGCTCCGGGTATATAATCATCGGAAAAGCGGAAACTGAAAAACACCAGAATGCTGATTCCGGCAATCACTGCCACAGGAAAACAGATACTGCAGATTTCCTTTACCCAGCTCTTCCATTCTGCACTGCGATATGTCCGCCGAAGCCTGGCTGCGGCCAGTACAAATAAGACCCACAGGGGAGCCATGAGGAACAGGCCCCCCAGACCACAGAACAGATCACCCTCTGACTTCACTTCCGGTTCCCCCGGAAGAAGCCCCAAAAGCGTCTGCAGCGCACCGGACGCAGGCATATTTTCATATTTCACCTGCACCCTGCTGTACGGTGTTCCGGTGTCTCCCTGAATGATACATACAGCATCTGTCACATCCAGAATTCCTCTGATCTGGTATTCTCTTCCCAGTACCTGTAACTCTCCCCCGGTTCCATCCAGGTTAAGCTTCCCGGCAAGTCCCCTGCTGATCACACATCCGGCCCGGTCACCGGAGGATACCAGGCTTCCTGCACAGAGTTTTCCGGGCATGATCAAATTCATATTTCCTGCTGCCCTGATAAGCTGCGCTTCTGTCCTCTGTCCCAAAGACGCGTTTGCCGCACTCACTTCCTCCGGCTCTTTCCACAGCGTTATATCTTTTATATATCTCTTCTCATTTTCTCCGGCGTTCTTCCACCAGGTTTCCATCTGCTCTCTGGTTATGGGCGCATTGCGGTACACAAGGCCAAGCTCCCCGGCGGCATGTTTTTTAAGGCCGCTGCTGCAGGAGAGACCCATACCCGCGAAGCATAACAGGATGACAACCGCCAGCAGAAAACTTATATCTTTTCTTCTCACTCTAACCGTACCTGATTCCCCTCCTCCACATATTTACTGGATTCTGTTATGATAAGGCTGTTTCTGCCTATTGCTGACTTCACCGCCGCATTTTTATCGTCTTTGTCCAAAACAGTTACCGGAACGGACACTGCGGTGTAAACCTTGCCCAGTATGCCGTCTCTTACCTCTGCTGTCAGCACAAATGCCTGTCCCTGTGCTTCATGCAGACTGCCAAGGGGGATCACCTGTTCATAGGAACCGGATTCCCTGGATGCCTCATACGTGAAGGCTGTGCCAAGCTTCAGCTGTTTTCCTTCTATCTGTCCGCACCAGACCATTCCGCCGGATTCTGTCTGATTCTCTCCTGCCGGGGATGCTGTATTCTGGGAGGACACCTGCTCAAAACGCTCCGCCCTCACTGTCACAGCCTCCGTACTCCCCGAAAGCTTGACGCTGATCTTATCACCTTCCTGTATCTTACCTGCATCTTCAGGTGCTATCTGACCTTTTGCCTCCATGGTTTCAGACGCAATTATGATCTGTTCCGTACCGGCGGTCACAGCGCCTTGTGTCACACCTGCTGACTGAAAGATACCGGAGGCGCCGGCACTTACAACCCCATCTGCACTCTGGATATCTGTCAGCTTTTTAAGTTCCGCCTCTGCGCCCTGGATATCCACCTGGATTCCTTCCACACTGAGGCTGTTTGACTTTTTCTTCTTTTCCTCGTTCTGCTGTGCGTTGGCTTCATTCTGACTGGCCAGATCATACTGCTCAACCGCCTGGTTATAGGAGATGACCTGACTGTTCAGGGCGTCTGCCGCACTCTGCATTTTTTCCTCTGCTGCCTGCACTTTCTGTTCCCACTGTGCGTATTCCGACACAGAAGTGTCCTCATTCTGAGGCGCTCCGCTTCCCGTATCGGGATATTCTCCCTGTGCGTCATCCCGGCTGTCATCTCCTTCTGTACCGTTGTCTGCAGGCGGAGGGCTGTCTGGTATATTACCGGCTTCTGCAGGCGGAGGGTTATTTGCCAGCTCCTCATACTCCGCGGCTGCCTGATCGTAGTCCGCCTGTGCCTGGGCCAGCAGCACCTCGGCATTATTGAGGGAAATCTGTGCCTGGGCAGTCTCCGGTGTACGGGCATCCTCCTGTCCTGCCAGCTTCTGCTGTTCAAGCTGCAGATTCAGCTTTTCGATCTCCCTGTTCTTTGTCTCTATCTTCTCTGCCAGGTAATCCATATCCAACTGTACCAGTGCCTGCCCCTCCTCCACTGCTGTCTGTGGTTTCACAAGAATCTCTTTTATCTTCTGTCCCTCAGGCAGAGACTGGCTGTACTCTTCCTTTGCTGTGATCGTTCCGCTGCCCGTCACCGTCTGGGTCAGCACCCCTTTCCCCACCTTGGCTGTCTTTACCTTAGCAACGGTTATGGAGGAGGCTGCCCTTGCCACCACAGTGCAGCACAGCATCAGCACTAAAAAATATATCACTGCTTTTCCCGCTTTTTTTCTCATAACTACTCCTTTAACCCCGATGCCACGATTCCCTGCTCCAAATACTCCTGCCCCCATAAAAAGATCAGCACTGCCGGCAGCATCATCACAATAGACGCCGCGAAGGAACTTCCCACCTGATCCGTCGTGATCTGCGGAAGATAGAGGGAGAGCGGCAGTTTTGCCTTTGTCTTCAGAAATGTCATAGGTGCCTCAATGGCATTCCAGTATTCCAGAAAATTCAGCAGCACTGATGCCATGATTCCCGGCATCCCAAGCGGCACTCCCACATGAAGAAAAATCTTAAGCTGCCCGGCTCCGTCCACCATGGCTGCCTCCACAAGGGCATCCGGTATGGAATGAAAAAACTTCTGCATGATGAACACCGGAAATGCCGAGAAAACCCCGGGCAGAATGATCGCCAGGTGGGTATCCATGAGTGATAAATTGGAAAGCACCAGATAACTGGATACCATAGTGACCTGGAAGGGCATGATCATTAAGATCATATATAATAAAAATAAAATTCTCCGCCCTGTAAAACGGTATCTGCCAAATGCCCACGCCGCCGGCATACCGACCAGCACCTGCCCCAGCAGAATAGGTACCACCTGTTTGACCGAATTCCAGAACATCACGAAGAAATCCGGAGAATCCAGCAGCAATTCCACATAGGGTCTTAACGTGGGATAGACAGGCAGCAGTTCCATCTGAACCGCCTGCCCGCCTCCGCCCAGCACCCCGCCGTAGGCTGCCTTCAGTTCCTCCGGTCCCATAAATGAGTTTGGAAACATGACCAGCACCGGTACCCAGAACAGAAGGCAGCACATGGCCAGCACTGTCGTACGCACTGTCTTTTTTTTATTCACTGCTCTCCTGCCTTTCATTCCACCATTCCACCAATACCAGTATTACACTCACCACAATTGCCATTAAAACTGCCGCAGCGCTCATTTTCTGTATATCCAGTTTTGTAAACCAGTTATTGAACAGGTGCTGCAGCATATAAATACTTTCATGGGGATAGTCCCCTGCAATCAGATACGCCTCCCGGAACACCCGGAAAGCATTTACAAAGGACAGAACTCCAATGAGGAAAATACTGCCCTTCATCTGGGGCAGCGTAATGTACAGAAAGCACTGGAACGCTCCGGCGCCGCCGACTCTGGCCGCCTCATACTGCTCCTCCGGAATAGCCGACAGCGCAGCGATCCACAGCACAATATCATACCCCATGTTTTTCCACAGATAAGACCCCACCAGAACCCAGAAGGCATATCCTGTATTCATCCAGTCCTGCCCGGCCAGATGCAGAAATCCCAGCATTTGATTCACTGCACCGTTCTGGTCAAACAAAAGCTTCCAGAAAACTACTACAGAAGCCACCGGAATTGCCATGGGCAGGAGAAATCCTGCCCGCAATACTCTGGCAAATCCGGTTATACTATTTAGGAAAACTGCCGCCACAAATGACAATGACAGAAGCAGGGGCAGACAGGTGCAGAGAAACCGCACCGTGTTGCCCAGGGACTGCCTGAAAGCATCATTTTCCAGCACCTGCCTGTAATTGTCCATCCCTACAAAGAGCCCGCCCACTGCCTGAAAAAAGGAACGGCGTATCACGTCTCCAAAGGGCAGAAGGACAAAAACCATAAGTCCCAGCAGGCTGGGCGCCAAAAACGCGTATGCTGCTTTATTCTGACAGGTAGGTGTCCATTTTCCGGACAATTGCTTTTGCCGCTTCTGCGGATGTCTCTGTACCTTCATAACATTTCTCCATTTCTTCCATGACTGTGTCATACAGTGTCTGGTTTGGAATGAAAGGATTGTCCAGTGTGCGGATCAAATCCAGATAGATTTGAAGCGTCTGTCCATCGGTGTTTCCATATGTCTCCACAATCTCCTCTCCTGTCTTGGGGTCTTTATAAGAACTGCCATTTTCATCAATATGGGCGGCATCTGAATCTGCGTATGCCACCATGTTCGCAAATGCGCTCTCCGTGACAGGATAGCCCTCCCATGTATCACTGCCCTGTACATCATCTGAAAAAAGTGCCTTGATAAACAGCTCTGCCGCTTCCTGCTGCCTGGACGATGCATTAATGCCCGCTATGGTGTACGGCACGTAACAGCTGTTAACTGCCTTTGGCTCAATTTCCGCCTTTTTAATACTGTAAGCAGGATACATCATGCTGCTGTAACCCTGTAATTCATACAATGATATCAATTCATTTTTTAATGGAGAATAACCCACTGAGAAATACTCATTCCGGTCCTCGGCCTCCTCCGGATCATATCCGTAAGCTTCTTCCAGCATTTTTGTATCCATATTATCACAGATTTTTATGCAGTTGTCTAAAAACTGCGTCATTTTTTCCTCATCAATACTTCCATCCTCTTTTACAAGGTCCTGATACATGACAGAAAACAAGGTCTTCGCAAGGTTGGTGTGTATGGCATCTCCCAGAACCTGGGCATCCGGATTCTCATTCAGATAAGAGGTCAGCGCTTCCAGACTCTCCAGAGCTTTGCCGCCGTCATCTTTTGCAGCCATAACCGGCAGGCCCACGCGTGCCGGAATGCCGTAGACTTTTCCGTCTCTGTCAAGCGCCTTTCCGATATTCTCCAGCATACCGCTGTCTTTTACCAGCTCGTCCCTGAGGCCGCTTATATCCATCAGGACTCCCTTTTCTATGTAGGAGTCCACCGGAAGTCTGTCTAAGATCAGCACGTCAGCACCCTCACCGTTTAGAAGTTCTGTGTTCAGGCTGCGGATATCATCCGAATTTGGCTTTTCATACTGTCCGACCGCGTAGCTGTAGTCCACTCTTATATCCGGGTTCTGGGTCTGGAACAGGCTTATGGCCTGCTCTACGGTTTTGTTCTCTTTCAGGCTGTAAACGGTCAGTGTGTTTTCCGCCGAAACCGGCATCTCCTTGTTGTAGGTGTAATGTGCCATATACAGTCTGCCCTTGTCATACTCGTTGTACAGAGCGTAAAAATCATCTTTCTCCCCGCAGAAAAATGAAGCAACACTGACCCCTGATGCCCCCATTTTCCCGTAAGACCCATCAAGCAGTGTTTCTATCAGATCACCTGTCTCCTGAAAACGGATAAGCCCTTTCTCGGTCAGTGAGTACCATGTCCCGTCAGAACCGGCGGCAATATTATAAGACTCCCCTTTCTCTTCAAGCGGTACATTTCCCACCGCTGAATAATCCTCTGTGTCATAGAAATCCACACTCTTTCCATCCTTTGCCGTCACGGCCAGTCTGTTCTGGGAGGCACAGATCGTATTCTGATAATTTGACATCATGGGTTCCATATCAGCAGAAAAAACTTTTTCACCGTCTTTGTAAATCTCAGCCTGCCCTGAACTGCCATTTCCCACACACAGACTTCCGTCTGCCAGCGCATCTATATCTACCAGCATGGCTGCATTCCCGCTCTCATCTGCTTTCAGCAGATTTTCAGGGGTAATATCTTCCCACGTATCCCCATCCGAATTATTTTTTAATACATGCCAGCCATAGGGAACATTTTCAGATGTATTTGTGGGTGTTCCCATTGCATACAGGTTTCCGTCCTGTCCATACTCAATATGGTTTACATATATCTCTGCAGATGTCAGTCCTGTTTCCTCCTGGGCTTCAGACCATTTTCCATCCTGATACTGATAGAAATAATACTTCATACCCGTTTCCGCATTCCCACCGGAAGTATACAGCCAAAGGGTTCCATCCTTTTCATATGCCCCCACAGGCGTTTCCCCATCCTGTACAGGCGGCTTTAAATCCTCCTCCACATAACGCCCCATGGCCTTCTCCTGGCTGTCCTTTTTACTGTTGTCCTCTTCCTTTGTCTGTCCGCCGCATCCTGATATCAGGCCTGCTGCCATCACAAGGCCCATTCCTGCGGCCAGTATTTTTCTCCACTTCATATTAAAAACTCCTCTCTGCCGGTGATTCTGTCTGATTACCCGGCCCCTTCATCATTTAGGATAACAAATAAATCTCAAAAAGACATTTAAAGCCTGTGAGAATTTTTAAAGATTTATTTGAGAAATGAATGGTATAATATTTGAGAGAAAAGAAATGTACTTAATTAGGAAAGGAATGACTACTCATGCGAATTTTATTGATAGAGGATGACCAGGAACTCTGCCATGTGCTGAAAATTTCTTTAGAGAAAGCCGGATATCAGACGGATATCTGCCTGACCGGAACAGACGCGCTGTATTATGCCCTGCAGCCGGTTTACAATCTGATCATTTTAGACCGTATGCTTCCCGGCATGGACGGGCTTTCCCTCTTAAAATTGATCAGAAGCAATGATATTACCACCCCTGTTATTCTTGCAACTGCCATTGACGCCGTACCGGAACGGATCGCAGGCCTGGACTGCGGCGCTGACGATTATATTGTGAAACCCTATGATATAGAGGAACTCATGGCACGTATCCGGGCGCTTATCAGACGACCGAAACCCATGGAGGACCACCAAAATATGGAATACGGGGACCTGACCTACCACACTGCCACCTTAAAACTCACCTGCGGAGCGCAGACACAGCAGCTTTCCCGCAGGGAATCCATGCTTATGGAGTATTTTCTGCAGAATCCGGACCAGACCATTTCCAGGCAGATGCTGTATTCCCGGGTATGGGGGCCTGACGGGGAGGTGGAGGACGGAAATCTGGATACTTATATTTACTATCTCCGCAAAATTCTCAAAAAGCTGAAAAGCCGTGTCCAGGTCACAACCGCACACGGAATCGGCTACCGATTGGAGTGCCCGCCATGCTGACAACCTTCCGAAGACGGCTGACCCTGCTTTTTGCCGGGACCACCAGCCTGATCCTGACTGTCATATTCCTCATTGTCTGGGTGTACCAAAACCATCTGTACCAGGCACAGCAGGAAAATCTGTTTCAGAATTATCTTCTGGAACTTTCCACTAAGCTGGAAGCGGATATTCATTTTTCAGATAACTGGCTCGCCCTGATGGAAGCGGATAACCGTCTGATCATCCATATAGAAGAGAACCGCGTTCCTCTGTTTTTCCCCGGCTCCTGGGAACCGGGCTCCAGCCGCAGCGAATTGATTGAAAAAGCCAGAAAAAAAGCCTTAGATGAGCAGGTGGATATCAGCCGCCCTCCCCTCACTACCTCCATGATGAAGACTTCTGTCATGTATATTGAAGGGGAAAAGAGAGATATCTACCAGGCGGCCGCCCTCCTGATGCCCTCGGGCAGTACCTCCAAATCCCTGATACTTCTGCAGGATATTACGGAGATGAGGCAGCGAAAGCTTTCCCTGGGTATTTTCTTTCTGCTGCTGGACCTGGCCGGATTTGCTGCCCTTTTTATGGCGGCCCGCCTGATCCTTGGGCGTGCCATGCAGCCGATCGCGGAATACCAGCAGAGACAGACCGATTTTATTTCCGCTGCCTCCCATGAACTGCGCTCCCCGCTCACCGTCATCCAGACCAGCGCTTCTGTCATAGAGGATGACCCCGAACAGGCAGCAGCCATGTCCCGAATCATCCGGCAGGAATGCAGCCGTTCCGGGAAGCTTATCCGTGACCTGCTGCTTCTGGCCTCCTCAGATTCCGGTACCATTCAGAAAAAACTGGAGGAGGTGGAGGCAGACGCCCTGCTTCTCCGCCTGTTTGAATCCTATGAGACAGTCTGCAGACAGAAGAATATCTCCCTCAAACTCCATATGCCGGATGATATTCTGCCGCCGGTCCTCTCAGACCCGGCGTATCTGTACCAGCTCTTATCCATTCTGCTGGAGAATGCCATGACCTACGGCATACCGCCTTCCGGGGAAAAGCCCGTGATAGAACTGTCTGCGCATCAGTCCGAACGGCATATCACCCTGTCCGTCACTGACCATGGACCGGGCATTCCGGATGAAAAAAAGGAGGCCGTATTCCGCCGTTTTTACAGAGGGGACCCCTCCCGAAGCAAAAAGGAACATTTCGGACTGGGTTTGTCCATTGCCAGTGAACTGGCCCGCCAGCTCAAATGCCGCCTTACGGTCTTGGACACCCCGGGGGGCGGTGCCTGTTTCCGAATAGAATTGACAAAAACGGGAACCAGAAGCTCTTAACGCTCCGGTTCCCGTTTTCTGTACACCGTTTCAGTTTCCCCTCATAGGAAAAACCTGTAAAAACAAAAATAACCCGCTGCAGCCACAACAACTGCAGTTCCTGTATAAAGAACTTTGTTTTCCGCCCTTTTCCAAAATACATACCCGATCACAGCCATCCCTGCCAGATCAAAAAGGAACTGAAAAAGAAATGTCTTATTATGGAACAGATATATTCCCACCGCCACAGTCTCAGCTCCAAGCCCTCCAATGGGCAGGCCGTACAGAAAACTGCCGGGGCTTCCCCCTTTATTCCAGAAGTACAGTACAAATCCCCCTATACTGCAGAGGCACGCCAGCGCCGTATAAAGTGCCAGCAGATTCCAATGGAATCCCTCATTGTCAAACATGGGAAGAAACAGACCCAGTATATATTTCAGTAAATAGAAGCTGATATTCATAGCCGTGAGGTACAGCATCACATTCACCGCGGCATTCCGATTGGAACGGCTGAAAAGCACCACAAGGGTAACCGTTACCATCCAGAAGCCAAACAACGTTGCGATGGAACTCAGGCTCCATAAACTGTCATACGGAAAAAAATCCGTAAGTCTGGTCAGGATTCCTGCCAGACATCCCAGCCCTGCCATAAGAATATATGACTTTAAAGCACGCGGTTTACGTTTCGTTTCACTTCCCCGGTTTCTCATCCTGTCCTCCATCTGCTTTCTGGTTCCGGCGGTTTCTATATTCTCTCCTTCTCTTCTCGTCTACAGGTGCCAGCCATTTTTTCAAAATCTCACTCAGCTTCTGGAGCATAATGGGTTTTGCCAGAAAGTCGCTGAATCCTTCTGCCAAATACATGGCCTGTGCACTGCCGGACGCGTTTGCTGTAAGCACTACTACGGGAATGCTGCAGCAGTTCTTGTCCGGCAGCGCGCGTATCTTTTTCAGCGCCTCTATACCATCCATTCCGGGCATCATGTGGTCCATGAAGACCAGATCATACCTTTCCCTTTTGACCGCATCCACTGCCTCCTGACCAGAGTGTACACAGTCCACCTGCATGCCGTAGGGTTTCATAAGCTCTTCTGCGATCTGCAGATTTAAATCATTGTCATCCACCAGCAGCACCCTGGTATACGCATAGTCCGGGGCCGTCTCCGTGGATAATGCGGTTTCGGCTGCGGGACCAGATGCTTCCAGTTTTTTCAGCAGAGCTGCAGCCTGTATACTGAAAAGAGGCACAAATATGGTCAAATCCTGTGCCTGCACTGACATCAGAGTATGTTCCTTCATTTTCAGCAAAGTGATCAGGGACACCTGGTCCGGCACTGCCTTTCGGTCCAGATTCTGTATGGTATCTCTGTCTGCCATGACATATCTGTATTCCCCTGCCTGCAGCTCCTGCATAAACGTTTCATGATTGGTGCAGATTTTGTAAGACATGTCCATACGTTTCAGGCATTCTTCATAATACGCTCTCATCAGGGGGTCAGGTTCCAGTATCAGCACACTTATCTTTTGGGAAAATTCCGGTTCCAGAAGGGAGGTCCCCTTCTTCTCTGCCCTCTGCGTAATACGGGCTGTGAACACGGAACCTTTTCCGTATTCACTCTCCACGGAAATATCGCCGTCCATCATTCTGCACAGAGCACTGGTTATGACAAGACCCAGACCGGTTCCTTCCCCGTTATGACTGTATTTGCTGTCCACCTGGCTGAAACTCACAAACAGTTTGTCCATATCCTGTTTTCTGATACCCACACCGGTATCCTCCACGCGCATGGTCAGAAACACATTCTCCCCCTCCTGCCGGCAGCAAAGAGTCAGGCGGATATGTCCCTCTTCCGTAAATTTCACGGCATTTCCCACAAGGTTCACCAGAATCTGCCGGACACGTGCGGCATCACCGGTCAGACGGGCCGGAACGGATTCATCCACATCCACAAAAAAGCGGACAGGCTTTTCATCTATTTTAATGGCAGCCATATAGATCAGGTCGTAAAGAATATCCTCCAGCTCATATTCCTCATTCCGGATTGTAAATTTTCCGGACTCTATTTTTGAAAAATCCAGTACATCGTTGATGATCGCCAGCAGACCTTTACCAGAGTTCAGGATACTGCGCACATACTCCCTCTGCTTGCCGTCCAGGGCAGTGCGCATCAGAAGTTCCCCCATTCCCACAATGGCATTCATGGGAGTCCGTATCTCATGGCTGATGTTGGCAAGAAATTCTGACTTTGCCTGCGCCGCATGTCTCTGGCTCTGGGAGAGCGCCCACAGCACAGCCGCAGCAGCCAGAAGCGCCAGAAAGACCACTCCCGCCGTGATGCTGATCGTGGCAAGCTCCTTTGTCAAAAGATCTGTCTTGGCGGTGATAGCCTCTTTGGAGACAATATTCACAACCGTCCAGTCATGTATTCCCAGGGGACAGTAATATGCATACCGACTGCTTCCAAACTGTTCATAGAGGATCATGCCGGATTTTCCTGCCTTTATATCTGCTTCCGTCCGGGAGAGGTCTGCACCCTCCCTGATCTCCGCATTCTGCAGGACCCGGAAGAAGTTATTGTAATCCATGCTCTTATTATGCAGAACCAGACTGCCGTCCGTGTCTATGATGTAGGAATAGCCTTCCCCGCCGTAGCTCTCTATGCCCAGCACTTCCTGAAGCTTTGAGGCCTCCAGCATGGCGGCCAGAACGCCTGCCGGTTTTCCTGCTTCGTCCTTCAAAGGAACACTCATTATAATACCCGATACAGCCCGGTTCGTTAGGATATGCCTGACAAGACCGCTGATCTGGCTCTCCCCTTCCATGGCTGCCTGAAAATAGGCTTCTCCGGATACGTCCCCATCCCTGGAAGATTCCGTGGCCTTCAGCATACCGTCTGCCTCCGCGTACCCCACATAGGCAAACTTATGTCTCCTGGCAATATCCTGCAGATAGGGGAGCCGTTTTTCCTCCGGTATGGCAGGCAGTGCGTTCCCGGCGGTCTCCAGGGAAACCTGAGTATCCTGCACCACGTTTTGTATGTAGGAGACAATGTGGTCCGCAGTCTCTGCCAGATGTGCCCGGTTCTCTTCCTTGATGGTACTGTCAAATTTTCTGATATAGCTTGCGGCAAATGCTGCAAACAGCAGAATCACTGCCAGCAAAGCTGCCAATACAGCCACAAACGGCATCCGTTTCCGGGCCTCTGTCTTTTTCTTTCCCACGGGATTTCCCCCTCACTTCATTTACATTTCAGCCGTTCCTGCCTAAGCGCCTCCATCTTTGCCAGGCATTCCTCCGCGGTTTCCTTCCCATCCGCATCCATATATTCCAGAATACAGGAGGCATCCATCTGGGAGAACCCGCGTATGCGCAGCCATGCGGTTGAATCCCGGTAATGCCGCTCGATCAGGCGCTCCGCCTCCAAATACTGCGGCGTGGAAATACTGGCCACCTGATTTTTGAACACAGGCGCTGTGTATATTCCCTCGAATACAGCATTGTAATTATAAGGGTCCGCAAGAAATGTGATAAAATCCAATGCGGCATCCAGCCGTTCACTGTTCTTATTTACAATAAAAAGGCCAAGATTCGGTCCCTCAAAGGTTCCCTCCTCCGGTATCCCTACAAAAGCAGGCATGATTCCGAATTGGGAGGCATCCCCTGTAAAATCCGTATACAGCCAGGTATCCCAGCACAGCATCATGGCGTATTTTCCGCTGTCCATGGCTTCGCTCATTCCGTTCCAGTCATCTGTCCGGTAAGTCTCTCCCAGATAACCCTTCTGCGCCATGTTTTTGTACCATTCTGCCACCTCTCTCATCTTAGGCAGATCGTCATAGCCCAGAGTGCCGTCGTTCAGGCCATTCAGTATGTCCGTATCCTCCACCAGACAATCCATAGGAAATTGGTAGAGAAGCATGGAAATCTCTTTTCCGGGCATATACAGAGGGGTAATCCCGTTCTGCATAAGGGTCTCGCAGACCTGCAGGAACGCTTCCTGCGTACCGGGGATTTCCAGGTTATATTTTTCAAAGATTTCTTTATTGTATAAGGTGCCGGAAACCGACGCCTCCCAGTGGGGAAGACCGATGATCTTCCCGTTGTATACTGTCTGGTTAATGGAGGTATCGGTCAGGTCATCCACCCAGACGGCATCGGAAAAGTCGTAAAAGTTCTCATCCGGCTGAAAGGCTTCAATATTGGTTCCGCCGTAACTTAAAAGAATATCCGGCTTCTCAATCTCCCCCGCCACGCTTGCCAGAACCTGCTGTTCAAATTCTTCCTTTGGTATCTGGACAATTTCCAGCTCATTGTCCGTGAATTCCTGATAGCGGTCAAAGGCTTTTGTTATGTAACTGCGCTCCATCTCCGGGTAGATTCCCCAGATCACCAGCTTTTCGCCGCTGATGCTGCCCCAGTCATACTGGGGCTCGTCAAAGGCTGCTGCGCTTTCTGTGTGAGCCTGCCTGCTCTGCGCACAGCCTGATAAAACCATGACCAGTCCCATAACTGCCAGGACTCGGACTCCCTTTTTCATATACCTTTTCACCCCGCCTTTGGACTGCTTTTTAATCTGTATTTATTTGTAACTGTGAGGACACTAAACCATTTATATTTATTTTAACATTTATGGGGGGATATGTCGATATGAGTGAAGAATATAAAGTTTCTTTATAGAATGAAGAAAGGTGACTGCAGGAACGTTTCCGGTCCGCTTGAATCGATTGCGTTATAATTCATTACCTTTATAAATATAATCATTAAGGCATATTTTCGCCTTTATCTTATCCGGCAGAATAATATGATTAAGATTCAGGCCTTTTGCCACATGCTTAATCACACTATATATTTCTGTGTCCATATCTTTTTCCAATATAGCAAGAACCTGAGATGGAAACGCTGTCAGTTTCTTAATGTCTTCAAGCAACGCCGATGAAGGTACATAGTGATCACCCTCCCTGCTTAAACCCAGACAGAAATTCACATTGCCCACCACTTTATCAACAAAGAGATAAGGGCGCACATTATTATAATCCCCGGTAATCTTTGTTATTTTTGTAATATTCATTATCGAAGGCAGGGCTGCCAATTTTAAATATGTAGTTCCATCCTTTTTAAATTGAAACTCATTTACGCTTAATTTATTTTCTATACACTTTCTATAGAAGTTTACCGATTGATTATGTAATACTCGACCATCTCTTTCAATTAACCCTATTCCTGTAAGCTGTTGGTAATTTCTCTCATAGAAGGCCACCTCTATGCATCGTATGCAATTATCCTGCCTCTCACGATAAATAATCAAAAATTTTTTATTTGATAACCTCTTCCTGTACTGTTTTGCACAGTTCAGAACCATTTTTTTAGCTTCCTCTTTTGTATATTTCATATATTAATCCTACATTTTCATTAATTTAAAAAGAGAGTAATAACACCACTGTGTTACATACCCTCTTTTCATGGCTAATTTTAGTGTTGTCTGCCAACGACCAGTAAAAGACTGGTAAATATATCGGATTTTAGTGTTGTCCGCCAACGGCCAATCATATGAACATGATTGACAAATATTTCAGATTTAAGTGTTAGCCCACTAGAAAAGCACGCTTTTCTTCTAACTATTAGTATATACAAATACAGTTTTTATGTCAAGAGACTAATCTTTATTTTCTCTTTGTTATTGCAAATAATTTATTATTATATGCACTTAATCGCATAGAAATATGTGTATCTATTTCCCCTATGGTAAATATTTTATTCTCTGTATTCCACCGGATATCTCCTACATATCTCATCATACAAAAAGCAATTCTCATCATGGTCATTTATCATCCCGCATGCCTGCAAATGGGAGTACACGGTAATAGAACCCAGATATTTAAAACCCCTCTTCTTCAGATCAGCACTGACCGCGTCGGATAACTCATTTTTCGCGGCACCCTCAGTCTGATGACTTCTGTAGATAAGTGTCTTTCCGCCTGTCCAGGACCACAGATAGGTGTCAAAGCTGCCAAACTCTTCGATTATCTGCCGGAACCTGCACGCATTGTTAATGACTGCCTGAATTTTACGGAGGGAACGGATCATTCCGGGTGTCTCCATAATTTCCTGTATTTTTCCGTCATCATACACAGCAATCTTCCTGTAATCGAAGTCATCAAAACACTGGCGGAATATATGGCGTTTTTTCAGCATCATATTCCAGTTCAGCCCGCACTGCATAACCTCCATCATCAGAAACTCAAACTGTTTCCTGTCATCGTGGAGGGGGATTCCCCACTCCTCGTCATGGTATTTTTGTAAAATCCCATTGTCCTTACACCAATCACATCTCTCGCTCATGCCTTCTCCTTATATGTGCTTTTTATTCTGTATCCGTTCCGCTCTCCCTTTTTCCTGCATCTGCTCCTGCGGCATTTTGAGGGCTAATCTTGAAAATCAAACAGTCTTTCTGCATTCCCGGTTGTAATAGTTATGACTTCCTCATAAGTTAACTGTTTCAAATCTGAAATTGCTTTTACGATTTCCATAAGATTCAGGGAAGTATTTCTGCTCCCGGGGGCTTCTTTGGGTTTTACGTAGGGGGAATCCGTTTCAAGCAAAATCGCCTCCATAGGTATCTGCCTGACTGCATTTCTTACTGCTTCCTCCTGCGGATATGTAATTCTGCCTCCGATTCCGAGAAAAAGTCCCATATCCATATATTCCGCCGCTCTGGCAGTGTCGCCGCCAAAGCAGTGTACCACACCTGAATGCTGCAGAGAATGTTCCTTTAATATCTGAACAGCCTCGTCATCCGCATCTCTAATATGAAGGATCACCGGAAGTTTTATCTCCCGGGCAATTTCAAGCTGTTTATGAAACCAGACCCTCTGCCTGGCTCTCATTTCTGTGTCCTGAACGCGATAATAATCCAGCCCGGTTTCACCAATGGCAACTGTCTTACTATCTTCTGCCAGTTCCCTGAGTTCCGTTTCCCAATTTGTATCCTGCTCTGCATTTTCTTCACCGAGACAGTTGGGATGGATTCCCACGGCATAATAGATCCATGGGAAGCCATCAAAGAATTTCCGCATGACATAATTGGAATCAAATGCTATAGCAGGATTTACAACCTTTTCCACGCCTGAAGAAACTATTTCCTCCAGCAGACTGTATCTCCCGCAGTCGAATCTCTTATGATCATAATGTACGTGCGTATCAATCAACATTTCTCACCTATCTTCCAAACAGCCCGGAAAGTGGTTTCAAAGCCTCTCCCAGATTCTCGATTGCCTGGTTCAGGCTGTCTATATCCAGGTTTTCCAGAGCGGGTACTACAGAGTCATTAAAGGTCTTCAAGGTCTGCCGCAGATCCGTCACCAGCCCCGATATATTGATGACCAGTACCACGCCCACTATGATCAACACCACTGCTATGATTCCAAGCAGTACAGCGATCATCCTTGATACAAACAACTGTTTTCTGAGAAGTTCTGTCTGCTCCTCCTCAAATGTAATCCTGTTATCGTTCATGCTGCCTCTCCTCATCCATATTCTGTTACAAGTATTCTATCACATTTTGCTGTATCTGATGTAAAGATTTACAGATTCTAAACAGCAAAATATCACCGGTCAAACCCCCACCGGTGATATTCTCTGTCCTGCTGAATGTTACTGCGCATTTTCCTCTGCCAGTTTCTTAATGGAAATCTCCTCTGTCTTATCTCTGTATTTCACTGTGAGCACTTCCTGTCCGGTCAGCTTTATTTCCTCACCGTCTGCTCCCAGAATCGTATTACCATCCGTAAATGTATAGCCGCAGGATACGCCTCTGTTATCCGGAAGATTTCCGGTATCATCATAGTGCTCTATGATCTCTATTTCATATTCCCCTTTCTTTTCTGCTGTCAGGGTAAGCCCCATCAGTTTTGGCTGGAAGTCAATGGACACCATGCCATTCTCCATCTTATTGTATGTCATTTCCACGTCTTCAGAAGATGCCAGCTTCTCCCTGCACGCCTCCTCTGCCATTTCTTTCAGACTGAGTTCTTCTGTTTTATCCCCATACTCTATCCGCAGAACATCATCCTCTGAAATCTGTTCTGCCTTTCCCTCCGGTGTAAGAACTGTCTCCTCATCTATAAAGGTATAACCGCAGTATGCATTTCTGTGATTGGATTTATTCAGTGGGTTTATTCGGGAAGCCCTGACGGTTATCACATTGGTATCTCCCGGTTCTGTCTCCGCATAAAGACGTATATTTTTATCCTTTGGCGCAAACTTGATCGTCACAATTTTTCCAACATACTCTTTTGAAAGGTTCACGTCCCCGGACTTTACATTCCAGCTCTTTCCGTAATAGTAACTGAGTCCGCCGAATATCAGCGCGCATATGAGAACCGTCAGTCCGACGGCCTTCCAGATTATCCTTTTTACCTTCTTAAACGGGCGAATTGCCTTCTTATTCGCTTCTGTCATTTCCGGTTTCTGCACTTCCTGTTTCATCTCGTCCAGATACGCCCTGCATTCCCTGCATTCCTTCAAATGCTCCTCAATCGCCCTGTCACTCTCCCTGCTGGTCAGCCCGTCCACATAGCTTGGAAGCAAATCCCTGATAATTTCGCACTTCATAGTCTTACCTTCCTTTCACGATTTTCTGCTTTGCCCTGTAAAAAGTCACGCGGGCCCAATTTTCATTTTTACCGAATATCTCCCCTATTTCCCTAAAAGAAAATGCACCTGTTATGCGCAGAAGCACCACTTCCTTTGCAGTCTCGTCCAATATATGCACCTTTTTAAACACATCCATCTTCTCTTCCCTGATACAGAGCTCATCCTCCGGTCCGGCCTTGTCGGAGACCATACTTTCCTCCAGCATGGATGTACCCTTTCTCTTTCGTTTGTCCAGCTCCTGATACCATAAATGCTTGGCAATCTGGCAGAGCCAGGTAGACACCTTACAGGTTCCGTCATATTTATGGGCTGAGCGCACTGCCCGGTAAAATGTCTCCTGGGTCAGCTCCTCCGCGGTACACTCCTCACGGCACAGGGTCATCAGGAAACGGAACACCGAATCTGCGTATTCCCTGTAAATGACATCCATGTCTAACATCTCTTCCTCACCTCTCTTTACTCATATATCCGGGAAATAGAGTTTTCGTTACAGAAAACGTGAAATTTTTTCTTTTTGATTATACCATATACCATTAATGGCATCCCGTAACTTAAGGCCCAGCAAGTGTGCCACGTATTGTATATCATATTTTGCGGATGAATTAGCCGACCTCCCACACCACCTGGGGCTATTATTTTGTTCGTCAGAGCACAGCTAAGTACCTGCCCCATCCTCCAATATCCTTTTCGGCTGTTTGCAAGTTCATGCACCTTCCACTCCGGCAGTTTCAAGGCTTTCAAATTTCGCTATTTTGTCTTTACCTTTTCCATTAATTCCAGTACATGGTTCGGATTTTTCTCCGTAGCCATTCGTCTGTCTCCGGTCTTCATTGCTTATTCCACGTTCTTCTTGCAGGCTTTCAGTGCGTCGTGTTGACCTCTTCCCGGTCTGAACCCATAACTGTTCTCTGAGAACTGCGGCTCAAACAACGGGGTCAGTTCCTGCGTGACTGCTTGTTGAATGACACGGTCTACAACCGTCGGTATCTCTACCCTTCGGACTGGGTTGGGCTTATCCTTCCCACTACCGGGCGGATTTCGAGACTTTCACCCTATAGAACGTGCGCCCGCCGGGCGCACCTAAAAAGCACTCTGTATCTTTTGATACAAAGTGCTTCAATGTACAAGAGCGTGTTTGAAAATTCATACTGACAAGCTGCAGGATATTTATCTTTGCAGTTCCACCAGCAATTCCCATCTGCCATTCCGCTTTCCGCCCAGCCGTTTGATATAACCCTTTTCCTGCAGCACTTTTGTCCTGTTCTTCACGGTTCGTTCTGACTTTCCAAGCTTTTCAGCTAACTGCTTCTGCGTTATAACAGGATTCTTAGAAATGTTTTTGAGAATTTCAAATTCATCCAAAGTGCAATCCAAAGTGCAATTTTTGCACTTTGAAATCTCTTCTGCTGCACTTTTGATTTCCTTTTCATCTGAATAATCTACATGAAGATAACGATTTTTTAATTGATGATGCCTGTCCATCAGAAAATTCTCAAAAAACAATTCCAAATACTTCGTTGTTGCATGGATATCATTTTTTAAATCATTATAATTAGCCCGCACTAAAGCATTGCGGAAATACCATGAGTGTTCGGCAAATGCTTCATTACTTACCTCAAATCCCAGAGTCTTTAGATACTTTATAATAAATACTGCTGTTGCCCGGGTATTTCCCTCGCAGAAGGGATGAATCTGCCAAATATCAGATGTAAACTTTGCAACATGTTTCACTGCATCTGATACAGTCATTCCCTCATAAGAAAACCGTTTTTCCATATTAAAATCATAGTCCAATGTATCTTTTATACTGTCACATGATGCATAAAATACCGTCTCTCCTTTTAGCACCCATTCTTTTTTTGTAATATTATATGGTCGGATTTTCCCGGCATGATCAAATACACCTTCAAATAGACGTCGATGTATCGTCAGCCATTCAGCAGGTGAAAACTGAAAAGTATGCTCGCCCAAAATTCTTGTGATCCGTGTTGAAACAATATCCGCCTCTTTTGTATCATCTTCTAAGTCTCTGCGTTCGTCCCGCTCTTCATAGTAGCTTTGAATTCTCTTTTGCGCTGCATCAATATTTATTTTTCCCTCAATATGTTCTTTTGCTGTTTCCAACAAATATTCCGATATCTTAAGTCCGTCTACATCCTGAAGACCAATAGCAGTCTGCCAGGACTCACTTTTCTCTGCCTTATCAGGTTCTCCCTGCCGAATATAATTTTCCAGTTCAAACTGCCATTTCTTTTCCTTTGACACTCCCTGTACCGCCTTCCCTGTTATGACATGGCAATATACCTACAAGTACATTATATATTTCTGTTCATCTCCGGTCAATACGGAACAGTCCGTCACAACACAATCCTCTCCATCCTCCGCAGCGACACCCTGTACATCACATACATAAACAGCGCCACCCCCAATATCAGCCCCAGCTCCATCACAAACAACTGTACCTCCGCTGCATCCAGGTGCATATCATTAAAATAAATCAGCAGCATGGAAAACACAAGAACGATCGTGCTCCCGGCAGCCGTCGGATATGTGAAGATTTTCCGCAGTTGTCTGCGTATCACCCTTTCTATATAATTCCTGTCCGCTCCAAGTCTTCCCAGATCGCTGAAGAGCTGCCTGTTGTCCATTGCGATGGTCACGCTTCTCACATAGGTCATAACGCCCACGGCTGCCAGGGAGATTACCGCTATATACACACTCAGCAGCACAAAAACAGCAACCATCTGCATGGCGTCGGCCTTTATCAGCACTTTGAAAAAGGGTGCGTACTTCCAGTCACTCATAAGCTCCGGATTATCCGCGGAAAGACCGGCTTCTCCGCTGTAAAAGTATTCCAGCCCCTCCTGTTCGGCACATTTTTCCTCATAGGCATCATACAGCGCCAGATGATCCGACAGCTCTCCCGCATGGGCAATGTATTCCTTTTTCAGTTCCCCGGCAAACTCATATGTGCTGTATACATCCTTCACACGGAAGAACACCAGCTTCTCCCTGTCCGTCTTACCCGCTTCCGCAAAGCTCCGGTAATCCTCATCGGAAAGGATAAAAGTAAAAGGCTCACTGGTATTTGTCAGGTTATCGAACTCCTCGGTCCCCTGATAGGACAGTTCCCTGTTCTCTACAGTCAGCAGACAGTCCGGTTTCACCCATATGGACGGGTGGTATCCACTGGGAACAACGGTCTTGTATTCCCCTGGTTTAAGCTCTGTCCCGCGCCCGGCAATTCTGGAAAAATCAGATGCCCGGACAAACGAGGCCAGTTTCCTGGAATTCAAGTCCACATATTTCCCGCTGTCTGTCAGATCCCGCATCCGGTAATCCACATGCAGCACCACCGCTTCTGCCTCCTCATATGTCTCTATATCCACGTTATACTTTTTCGCCAGCCCGAAAATATCATCCCTGGTGATCTGTTTTTCTTCTGCAGGATAATGCATGGAATAGTCGTACGGCGCGTCCGCTCCCCCGGCATAGGCGGAACGGTAATACATGGCTCCCCAAAACGCGGACAAGAGCAGGACAAACACCAGAAGTGTGATCACACACATATTTTTTGTTGTCTGTCTTGCCGTAAAGCGCATCAGATTGGCAGACACAATATTCTTATAGTATTTCTCCGGGTTCCTGCCCTTTCCTGTGCGCCCTACCGCACTCAGCATAAAGAGATACAGGCCGGCCGCGCTGATACAGTAAGTGACATTCCAGAAAGAGGGCATGACAAACAGAAACCATCTCATGCAGACTGCAGGCACTGCCATTGCCAGCACAAGCCCTGTAAGGATGAGTAAGATGCCGGCCCTGCCTGTCCATGGCTTTATCTCTCTCACCATCTCTGTCTTCCTCTGTTCATTTAATATATCTATAAGATTGACCCGCCGGATAAATCGCAGACCCAGCAAAAAAATGCACAGGACCAGAAAAAGTGCAAATACAATGCCGATAACCAGTCCGCCAGGCCCCACCCGGTATTTCATCCCTGCCTGGGTGAGGATCAGTGCCTCAAATCCCTTCCATATAAGAAAAGAGAGGGGAACCGCCAGCACAAGCCCCCCGAGCGCATACCGGGCCGTCACTATCCCCACTTCCACAGCAAGACATTTTCCCAGTTTTCTTTTTCTCTCACCCAGGGCTAAAAGCACACCGATCTCCCTGCTCTTATGCCGAAAAAACAGATTCGCACCGTAGACCGTAAAAACAGTGCACCCCACAAATGTGACTCCCATCATAAGCCATGACAGCTTTCTGGTATCTCCTCCCTCCGGCAGCAGCCTCTGCACGGTGGGGGAAAAATACATGAGTGTAAAGGAAGTCACCAGCAGCACAGAGAGAAACACGCATATTCCCAGCAGGGTATACTGATTTTTATTGTGCCGCCGCAGCTTCCCCATAATTTTATTCATTGTCATCAAAATCCCCTCCCAATACACGTATCGTATCCAAAAGTTCATCCATAAATGCTTTTCTGTCTCCCCTGTTCTCCCGTATTCCGCTGACCTGTCCGTCCTTCAGGATAATGACCCTGTCGCAGAAGGAAGCCGCGAAGCTGTCGTGGGTCACCATAAATACGGTTGCCTGCATGGTATCCCTTGCTTTGAGAAACGCATCTATCACTGCCCTGCAGGATTTGCTGTCCAGATTTCCTGTTGGCTCATCCGCCAGGATCACCATCGGATGGTTCATGAGCGCCCTTGCCACAGCGGTCCTCTGCTTTTCCCCTCCGGATATCTCAGCCGGATACTTCTGCATGATCTTATCAATCCCAAATACCCGGCAGATATTCTCCGCCTTTGACTCCATCTGGGCAACAGGGCGCTCATCAATAATCTGGGGAAGACAGATATTTTCAAAGACAGTGAGGCCGTCCAGCAGCATAAAATCCTGGAAGACAAACCCCATCTTCCTGTTTCTGACCTTGGCCAGTTCATCCTCCTTCAGTCCGAATATATCCTCCCCTCCCAGAAGAACTGCCCCCTCATCATAAGGAATGAACCTGGAAATGCAGTTTAAAAGGGTCGTCTTTCCGCTGCCGGAAGGCCCCATGACAGCCACAAATTCCCCCTTCTCCACCTCTATGGATATATCCTTTAGAACCGGGTATAGCTGGTTCCCGGTCCTGTAGCTCTTTGACAAATGTTCCACCTGCAGCATAATATTCTCCTTTCACTGATAAAAAACCTGCTGTCTGTTTACACTTTAAATGATAATACAGAAAAGAAAAACCCGCATTCGGCCCATTGTAAAGTTTGACATTGATTTTGTAAAGTTCCTGGAAAGAATCGACAACCGCCCGGACTTCCTGTAAAATGCAGATAACAGGATTATAAAGGAGTGACTTGCTATGGTAAAAGTAGGAATCTGTGATGACCAACCGGAGATGAGAAAACCCCTCCGTCAAATACTGGAACAAGTCTTACAGCTTCAGGGCGTGGAATATCTGATCTATGAATCGGAATCCGGTGAGGAACTCACTGCCGGAATCTCCTGTCTTGATATTGATATTCTCTTTCTGGATATTGAAATGAGGAGCCTGGACGGCATAGAGACAGCCAAACTGCTGCGCAGAAAGGGGATGAAAGGCATTATCATATTCGTAACCGCATACCCGGATTTTGTCTTCCAGGGCTATGAAGTCCATGCCTTTCATTACATTCTGAAACCTTACCGGAAAGAAAAAATAGAAGAGGTTCTCAGACAGGCCCTGCATGAGCTGGATCTGTCAAAGGAACAGTATTTCATAATAGAACAGAAAGCAAGAGTCATCCGCATCCCCCTCAGTCAGACTATTGCCTTTCAAAGTGACCGCAGGAAGGTAGAGGCCCTTTTGGAGGAAGGCTTTGTTGACTTTTACGGCAGGATAGATGAAGTATACCGGGAACTTCCCTCCTGCTTTATACGGATCCATAACCGGTATATCGTAAATCTGAATTATGTGACTACGCTGGAGAAGAACCGGTGCATACTGGGCAGCCGTTCCTTTCCGGTCAGCAGGGCCTTCCGGCAGGAACTGGAAACGGCCTTTGCCATGGCAATGCTGAAATAAAACAGGGAGGAAAAAGTATGGACAGTCAAATCATCATGGAAAGCGCAGGGCGGATCATAAGCATGGGTCTGTACGTGGTCACGTCGTTTTTCTTCTGCCGTATGCTCTGCTGTATCCTCCCTCAAAAAGAGGGACGTTTCTATGATATTCTCATTTTTATATCCGGCATTTTCATTCCCGGCATGGTCATTGACCCTGAGGACATCTTCAATGTCACACTGGCCCTGGTCTGGCTGCTGCTTCTGACGCTTTTTTGCTTTAAAGGCTCTGTAGTCTCCAAGTTCTCTGTGACGGCTGTCATCTATCCTCTGATCATTGCCCTGAACTTCCTGGTATCAGACGTTTCCCTGAGCATCTGGCTTGCCAGCGGGAAGAGTTTCCCGGTAGATCTGGCAGTCACCCTTCTGGACGGCTGTATTCATATTCTCTTCTGGTATCTGATCTACAGAACCTTTGTCAGCAGAGTCCGGCAGGCCAGCCGGCTGTACAGCCGCAATACCTGGATCCTTCTGGGGATCATCTGCCTTGCCTCCCTTGTGAGCATCACCGGGTATATTTATTATCCTCCTGAGGAGACCTATAAAATATGGCCCTGCGCCATTGCCTGCATGGCAACCAATATAGGCAGTCTCTATCTGGCAGGGTACTTTGTAAATACCATTCAGCAGGAAATGGAACAGGACAACTTGAAGCTTCAGCGTGTTTATTATGAAGAACTGGAGAGAAACCAGACAGAATTACGCAGATTCCGCCATGATATGAATCACCACCTGCTGGTCATCCGGGATTTGTTTGACCGGGAAGACAGGGAGGCAGCCCATGCCTATTTTCAGGAACTGGAATCACAGATAACGCCCAAAAACCGGTGCTTCTGTAAAAACAGCGTTCTGAATGCCGTACTGAACGCCAAATACAGCCAGGCTGAAGACAGCGGCATTGACTGCTTTTTCCACATTGATCTGCCGGAAGTCACAGCCATTGACCAGGTCAGCCTGTGTTCCATATTTGCCAACACACTGGACAACGCCATTGAGGCCTCACGGAAAATACCTGAACCGGAAAAACGCAGCATTTCCGTCAAGGCCAGAATAGCGGACAACGGATTCTTCAGCTATGAGATCAAAAATGAAAAGAGAAATAAAGTCCTCATGGAAAAAGGAAACTATATCTCGGATAAGAAAAACAAATCCGAACACGGCCTGGGCCTCTCCAATGTACAGAGGACTGTGGAAAAATACAACGGAACACTGCACATTTCCTATGACGATACCTCATTTACCGTGGTCATACTCATCGGAAACGCTCTGTAGCTAATCCACATCCGTCCGCAGCCTCTCGATCACGCTTTCCTTCTGTGTCATCTGATAAATAAGAGGCGGAACCATAACACATACCGCGATGATGACCGCAAATAAAATCAGGTTATAGAGAACAGGCAGAGAGTACCCCATATTGTACACCTTTACACTCTGGAAGACTATATAACTAAGGGGCAGTCCCACGGCCATGGAGAGCAGAATAGACAGTATTCCGTAACCAAGTCCCTCCTGGACCAATACCTTCCTTATCTGCCCCGGCGTCATGCCCAGGCTCTCCAGAGTGGCAAACTCCTTTGCCCGGTTCTGGACACCGGCTGCCATCATGTTGATATAATTCAGAATGGCGAGTACTGCCAGGATTAGGCCCAGTCCGCCGCCCAAGACTTTCACCTGCTGTTCCGATGACTTCATCTCCTGGTATTGGGTCAATTTTGAATCAAAGGAAATTTGTTTTTCATCCCGGAAAACACTTTTTACTGCTTTCTCCGTCTTCCTGTCATACGGCTCCTCATACTCTACCCTTACCAGTTCGGTCAGTATATTATCCCCCATAAGTTCCTTCGCCAGCGCATTGCTGACCAGCAGATTCGGGCAATAGCCCCCGGCATATTCAGACGGGTCATCTATTACATTTCTTCCGTCCATTCTGCTCTCTCCTGCTGCTGCGATGGTTATCTCATGCTCCTTTTCCGGCTCCTGACCATCCGGAAGGATAAAACGGAGTTTTTTTCCTACGGCCTCCTCTGCAGATGCCCAGAATGACACTGCGATGGCAGTTTCTCCCCTTTCAAAAGCGTCCTCGTCTAAAACTCCTCCCAGGGTTTCATTTATCTTCCTGAATTCCTCGGGGCTGATTCCCACGAAACGCCCGTCGAATATGCAGTTTAACGCACGCGGATCTTTTTTGTATTCCTCTATATCCTTCTCATAGTCCCCCGGTGAGTATCTGCTCTGATACAGTCTTTTATAATACGGACCTAATAACTCCTCCTGATATGGGACAATCATCTGTGCCGTAGTCACCGGCCTTATCTCCTTCACGCCCTCTATGGCGCGGATCTCATCCAGTCTCTCTTCCGTAATAATAGGCAGTTTTTCTTCCAGGGTTGTCTGATTCTTAACCGTAATATCACACGAACGGATCTGATTCAGGATATTTTTCGCGTCATTTCCCCTGATCACTGCATTGACACAGAGAAATACAGTCAGCACTACGAAAAAAGAACCCAGAATCACGGCGGCCTGCTTCCTGTCCCGGAACATATTCCTGCGGGCCATGTCCTTCAGACCTCTCTCCCGCTCCTTCTGCTTCTCCCTGCCTTTTGTAAGCCCCGTGTAGCTGACAGCTTCAATGGGGGAACACTCCCCTGTGATAACAGCCGGTTTTCGGCAGCCGGCAATGACTGTAGCTGACGAAAACAGGGCGGCTCCCACGTAAATAAGAGGATGTACCGTGACAATCTTCATTCCTGACATTCCGGGATCTATCAATCTGAGCGCCGTGGGGATGAGTCCGGCCGAAACCGCTGCTCCAAGCGCCATCCCCACCGGTATGCCGATACAGGAATTCCAAAGCGCCTGGAGATAGACCAGACGTTTTAACTGCACAGAGGTCATGCCCAGAGTCTTAAGCTGCCCGTAATACCGAATGTCCTTTGAGACAGAGATATAAAGCGTATTGTAGACAAAGAGATAGCCGCTTATAAGGATCATCACAAGCAGTCCCCCAACGCCCGCTGCCATCCTGATAAAATTCTGCATGATATGGTCATCTGCTATGAGCATCTGCCTGTCCTGCAAATCCAGGAGTTTCTGTATGTTCATAATATCTTTCGCGGAATAAAGAGATTTCTTTAAGGTGATCTTCAGCGCTCCCTGGGTAAAATCTGTCTGCTTCACACCTGTCGTCTCATAAAACGCCTGTGACACATAGCCATACTGGTTTCCGGAATAATCCCTGTAATATCCGCTTAAAATAAACGTTTTGCTGATATTTTGCTGTGCAGACACCGGATCTTCCAGCTCCTGTCTCCCGGGGTCCTCGGCTAAAGAATAGTAGGTGAGGGGTAATTCCATTCCGATCTCCGGCTCCTTGATTCCCATGTCCTCCAGAGCCGCAGTGGAAAGTACCAGTTCCTCCTCTTTTTTCGGATAACTCCCTTTAAAAAACTCGTATGCCGGAATGCACTGCTTTTCCCAGCAGGTATCGTCCACCCAGTAAAGCCTTGTTTTATCAAGGGATACATCCCGGTATGTCTCAGCAATGGCACATTTGACAGCGACTCCCGCATACTTTACGGATTCCATATCCCTTACCAGCTCCACCTGGTCAGCGCGGGGTTCCGTCAGTTCCATGTCATAGTCCATTCCGTTCATGCGGATGGCCCGCTCGGATACGGCCTCCCAGTAACTGATACCGATTCCCAGCACTGCCGTTATCAGAAATGTAGTGAGGATAACCGCAAAAACAGTGAGCGCATTCCGTTTCTTATTTGCCCTGTAAGTCCTCATTGCCACAGAGGCGATGATTTTCCGATTGTTCACCTTCATCATACAGCATCACCTCCGCAGATTCTTCCATCCTCCAGACGTATGATCCTGCCTGCCATCTGGGCGATTTCCTCGTTGTGGGTGATCATGACCACCGTCTGGCCCAACCGCTCGCCGGATACCTTGATGAGTCCCAGGACGTCCTGGCTGGTGCTGCTGTCCAGGTTGCCGGTTGGTTCGTCAGCCAGGATAATGGCCGGCTTTGCTGCCAGCGCCCTGGCAAGGGCTACCCTCTGCTGCTGCCCGCCGGAGAGCTGATTCGGCATGGCAAATTTTTTCTCTCCCAGACCCAGCATCTCCAGAATATTCTCCACAAATTTCCTGTCGGGCTTGATGCCGTCAAGCTGGATGGGAAGTATGATATTCTCGTATACATTCATAAGCGGGAGCAGATTGTAGTTCTGAAATACAAACCCGATCTTCCTGCGCCTGAATATGGTCAGTTCATCCTTTGTCATACCGGATATGTCTCTGCCGTCCACGATCACTGTTCCGGATGTAGGCACATCCAGACCGCCCAGCATGTGGAGTAAAGTAGATTTTCCGCTCCCGGATCTGCCTACAATGGCTATAAATTCACCTTTTTCCACAGTAAGGCTGATTCCGTCCAGTGCCCTGACCGTTGCATCTCCCAACTGATAATATTTCCTCAGATTTTCCGTAACCAGTATTTCCATATGAAAAGTCCTCCTCGTTCTTGGTTCTCCTACAATATAACAGAGAAAGCTTTCCACATCCTTTCTCAAATATGACAAGATTGTAATATTCTCAATTTATTCTCAATTCCTTCTCAGATAAACAGAAAATTCCGCTCCGCTGCCCGGTTCTGATTTTACCTTGATGTAACCTCCCTGCTTTTTTATGATTTCCCGCACAAGATACAGACCGATTCCAAGGCCTTTTTCCCCGGATACTTCCGGGGATCGGTAGAACCTCCGGAAGATCAGTCCCTGTTCCTCCTCACGGATGCCGATTCCCTCATCCTTCACACGAACACACAAAAAGGATTCATAGGGGACCGACAGGACACGAATCACAGACTGGGCCGGTGAATACTTCACCGCATTGTCCAGAAGGTTGACCAGTGCCTCCACAGTCCATTTCATATCAAAGAACGCGCTTTCCGGGGAAGACTCCGCCTCTATGACAATCTCCTTTTTCAGTGCCTGCATCTCCACAGCCTGACATGCCCTGGCGATCAGCTCATCCACGGGAGATTTCTCCACATGTACGGCGATCATCTCCGTTTCCAGATAGGAGGAACGCACCAGTTCCTTCATAAAAAAGTCCAGCTTATCGGCCTGTCTGTGAATCTGGGAAGCCATTTTCCCTGCCTGTTCCGGAAGCTCCTGTTCCTCCAGAAGCCCTGCATAGAGCATAATATTCGTCAGGGGCGTGCGTACCTGATGGGAAATGTCTGAGATCAGTGCCTTTACCAGATTCCGGTCCCTGTCCGCCTGTTCACAGTTCATCCGTGACATCTCCACAAGCTGGTTCAGCCGCTGTATGACAGCAGAGTCCAGGGATTCATCATAACTGCACTCCTGGACGGTTCCGCCGATCGCCCGATCAAGCTGCTCCAACACTGTGTCCATCTGCTTTCTGATACGCCTCCGGTACCGGAAAGTATAACCGGCAGCCCCCGCAAATGCAGCGCAGGAAAGGACGACGGCAGATATCAGCGCCCCGCTCATAAGGAGTTCTCCCACTGATATCCTTTTCCATATACGGTCTTGATATGCTCCGGTTTGGAGGGATTATCCTCCAGCTTATCCCTGAGGCGGCGGATCCCGACAGAAAGAGCATTGTCCTCCACATACTCCGTGCCGTCCGGCCACACCCACTCCATCAGGCGTTCCCGGGTCAGAATCTGTCCCGGATGAAAGACCAGCAGATATAAAATGCGCTGTTCTGTCCTGCTCAAATCCACGGGTATCCCGTTCTTTAAAAACTCCATGGTTGCAAACTGAAAACGGAATGGTCCCTGTGCATAATCCGTCTCCTGTTCCGGGGCCGTCCTCCGAAGGAGCGCCCGTATCCTTGCCCGCAGGACCATGGTTGAAAATGGTTTCGTGATATAGTCATCCGCGCCGCATTCCAGCCCCCGCACAATATCCAGCTCCATATCCCTGGCAGTGAGGAGGATAATGGATACCTTGCTGCTCTTCCTTATCTTCCGGCACAGTTCAAAGCCGCTGCCGTCCGGCAGGTTCACATCCAGTATGAGCAGATCAAATGTCTGCTGACGGAACTTTTCCTCTGCCTCTTTTATGGTACTGCAGATCGTGAAGGAAAAGTCATCACTCATGAGTGCCATCTCCATCCCCGCTGCCAGATCTGCGTCGTCTTCCAGTATGAGAATATATTTCAAGTTTTTTCTCTCCTTTCTTATGGCAGAATGTCTGCTGTCTCAGCCGCCAAAAAGGTACACGAAAGAATCGCATACCTTTATAACGTCAATATAAATTTTAAATACTTTCCTTCTTTTGCAGCCGTCAGCGTACCTCCCATTTTCTCTGTCAGACATTTGGCGATGGTGAGTCCCAGCCCTGTGCTTCCCTGGTTTCTGGAACTGTCCGCAGTGTAAAAACGCACAAACAGCCTTCCCGCTGTCTCCTCTGACATCCCCTCCGCATCGTTCGTAAAAGATATGACTGCCCTGCCGCCCTCTCTATCCAGGCGGACGGACAGCTCTCTTCCGGCATATTTGCATACATTCTGCAGAAGATTCTGGAACACGCGCTCTAACCCGTCCTGGTCTGCCCGGACATTCACCGGCCCCTCCATAATATTTATGTCAACCAAAAGATTCCTGGCAGTCAATTCCGGGTAGTAATCCACAATAGTCTCCCTGAGAAGACGTGCAATATCCACATTTTCCACCCTGGGGGTGTAGTCTTCCCCGGAGAACCTGGATAACTCATAGAACTGGCCCACAAGCTGCTGCAGAAAGCGGGCTTTCCGTTTTACCACCTCCAGCGCCTCCTGGTCCTCCGAAACCAGAGCTGTTTTGTCCATAATATCCAGATATCCGATCATGGAGGTAAGAGGCGTGCGCAGGTCATGGCTGATATTTTCAATCTGTCTCTGGAATTCCTGCTCTCTTTTGGCATATTCCAGGTGCTGCTCCCGTATCTTCCTGAGCGCATCATTGATAGTAACAAGAAGTTCCTCCATCTCTCGGTCAGGCGCAGGCAGCTTCAGCACCCGGTTGGCCTCCAGATCGCCGCTGATTTCCTTCAGCGCACGATTGGTCTGTCTGACTGCTCCTGCCATGGTTCTGCAGCGCAGGAAAAAATACAGAGAAGCCAGACTCAGCAGGCCTAACACGAAATACAGCAAACTTTCCACACCCCTTTCCTTCACACAGTTCGGACAATCCCTATCAGATTTCCTTTTTCCTGCTTACTATAATACCCGCTGCGCCAAAGATAAGGATCCCGGCAGCCCCTGCTATGATGCATTTTGCCAGTCCGGAGGGAGTATCCCACAGGCAGTGGTATCCTGACATATTGGCACTCACCTCAAAGCGGAAGATGTTCCAGGGCATCCATCCGGCAATCTTACGCAGAATTTCCACCTTAAACCCCGCATAATAACAGATGACAGGAATCACATTCATAACCGCAAACCAGACGATCGCTGCCACCACATCCTTCTCAAAAAGGGTGAGTAAAGCCACACCCAGAATCACAGCCGCAAAGGCACTGGGCATTGCCGCTCCGATTCCCCCTGCCATCTTTCCCACAGGCTCGGCCGCGGGACCACCCAGCAGCAGGCAGGCACTTCCCACGTAAAAAGCCAGGATAACTGCCATACAGCAGAGAGCTGTGGCGATACTGACAACACATTTTCCGATAAAAATATGTATCCTGGGAATCCCATAAGCCACCACGTTCTTCAAAGTACCGTTTTTTCTCTCATCCCCAAACAGCAGCGCCGCTACGACAAAACCCGATATAAACAGAATCTGCAGATTAGCGATCAGATTATTCAGTGAAAAGCTCATAAGGCCGTATGGAAAATTTGTAATATTCTGATTGCTTATATACAGCACCAGATTCATCAGCACCAGCAGCCCTGATGCGATTCCTGCTGCCACGTACATGCCCCTGCTGTGTGTAATGCGGTATCCCTCACCTTTTATATAATTAAGCATATTTCCGTCCTCCGTTCTTCAAATCCATATAATACTCCTCCAGCGTCACCTGTCTTCTCTCCAGCCTTGAGATATCCATCCGGTTCTCGCTGGCAAGGCGGCTGTACGCGCCGATATCCATCATGGGATTGACAATATGAATGGTCTTGTCCGGAAGGACCTTGTAGCTTTCCGTACGAAAATTTTTTTCCAAAACAGCAGTATACCGCTCCGGTTCTGACACATTGATATCAATGTAGTCCGAACACTTTTCTTTTATCTCCTCCGCAGTGATCTGCTCAGCCAGTTTCCCGTCCGTAAGGAACCCATAGACTGTGGCAAGCTGCTCCAGCTCTGTGAGTATGTGGCTGGACAGGATAATGGTAATATTCTTCTCCCGGCTGAGCCGCTGCAGCAGATTCCTGATCTCTATGATCCCGCTTGGGTCCAGGCCGTTGATCGGTTCATCCAGGATCAGCAGCTCCGGTTCACCGATCAGGGCAATGGCAAGGCCAAGCCGCTGCTTCATGCCCAGGGATAAATCCCTGCACCGCTTCTTTTTCCGGTCTGCAAGCCCCACCAGCTCCAGGACTTCATCCACTGCCCTTTTGCCCGGAACCCCTTTTAATATCCGGTAATACTCCAGATTCTTCTCCACGGAAATCTGGGGATAGAATCCCGGCGCCTCTATGACAGCTCCGGTCCTTCTCCTTTGTTCCTCCATATCCTTCCGGCTGTGGCAGCCGAATAAGGTAAGTTCCCCTTCATCCGCATAAATATGGCCTGACAACAGTTTCAGAAATGTAGTTTTTCCTGCCCCGTTGTCCCCTACCAATCCGTAAACTGCTCCTCTTTTTACAGTTATGTCAACCTTATCCAGTGCAGTAAAACTGCCGTACCGCTTGGTGACTTTTCTCGCTTCCGCTGCATATGCTGTCATATCTTTTTCATCCTTTCCTGAGCTTATCTCTTCATGTGGCTATATTATAATCGGCCGCTTTTTAATAAGTCTTCAAGAAACTTTAAAGAAATCGTAAAGACGGATTCACGCCATTTTAAATCCGATGCCCCAGACTGTACGGATATATTCAGCCTCCGGGTCTATGGCTGCTATCTTTTTCCTGATATTACTCACATGGACATTGACGGTGTTATCCTCCCCGTAATACCCGTTTTTCCATACCTGTTCATAGAGGCTTTCCCTGGAAAATACCTTCCGGGGCTGCTGTATCAGAATGCACAGAATCTCATATTCGTATCTGGTCAGGGAAATCTCCCTCTGCTTTACCGTGACGGTTCTGGATGCCTGATCCAGTATCAGGTCTTTATACGTGTATCGTTCAGATTCCGTTCCGGCACCCGGACTGCCGCAGCGCCGGAAAGCAGCCATGACGCGCACCAGCACCTCCTCCGGTTCAAAGGGCTTTGTGATATAATCATCTGCCCCAAGCGTGATGGTCTCCACCTTGTTCTTAAGGGCAGTCCTGGCAGACAGGACAAGGATGGGAATCTGCAGTCCCTTCTCCGTACGCGCCATTTTGATAATCTCCTCCCCGCTGATTCCCGGAAGCATCAGATCCAGCATGATCATGTCCGGCGTTTCCCTATCAAGCCTCAGCTGTGCCTCTGTTCCCGAATACGCGGCCGTTGTCTCATATCCCGCCTTCGCAAGAATCCTGCACAGCAGCCTGTTTATATCCGTGTCATCCTCTATCACTAGTATTCTCTGCATAAAAATCTCCTGGTACTTTATACTTTATCAAGGATTATAACAGATTCCTCAGTAAACATCAAAAAAACTTCCCTCAGGTTTGCAGCCTTTTCCTATTCCTCCACTTCTATTTCCAGGCCCTCCATGTGGTGTTTTCCCATCCTGTGACGTGCCTTTCTGACCTCCACAGTGTCAAATATAATGGAGAAATCATAATCCTCAGGATAGAGTTCCGCAGCCGCCACCTTCAGCCTAAGCCGTTTATGGCTGATGAGCATCTTTTCATTTCTGAGCTGTACCAGGACATTTCCGTTCTTATCTGCCGGTTTCACCACGATTCCGATCTTTTCATCCGGCAGTATGGTCACACTGTCGCCTCTGGTAAATCTACGCACAGCGTCCATGCTGTCCCTGACCACGGCTGCTTTTTCAATACGCGGCGCGTGAAGCTTTTCCAGCCTGCTGCTGCCGCCGTGCAGGTGCATATTTTGAATCAGAGCCTCACTTCTCTCCCCATATGCCTCCCTGGCTGCAGCAGCCAGCATTTTGTCCGGAAATCCCAGTCTCTTTGCAATATACAGGGCACAGCTCTCCCCCGCCTCACCGACTTTCAGCCGATACAAAGGCTTCAGGCTGTCTCTGTCAAACTCCATTCTGGCATTCTGCGCGTCCCCGTACCTGTCCGCATATTCTTTCACCTCAGGATAGTGGGTGGTGACCAGAAAGAGAGCACCGCTCCTGCGCAGTTCCTCCAGTATGGAAATGGCAATTCCCATTCCCTCCTGAGGGTCTGTTCCGGAACCCAGTTCGTCCATGATCACAAGGCTGTCCGGTCTTACCCGCTTTAAAATGTCCAGCACATTTTTAATGTGGGCTGAGAAGGTTGACAGATTATCCGAAATATTCTGCCCGTCTCCGATATCACACAGGATCTGATTCTGCATGCATATATCAGCCTCCCTGCAGGGAACGTGCAGGCCCGAGCAGGCCATAGCGCTCATCAGCGCCACTGTCTTGATAGCCACCGTCTTACCTCCGGTATTCGGCCCCGTAATGATCACGCCGCGGATTCCCCTGCCGATCTGAAAGTCCAGCGGTACACAGCTCTCCTTCTCCAGCATGGGATGCCGGGCGCCTTTCAGCTCCATATACTGTTCCAGGTTGATCTTCGGTTCCACGGCATCCATTTCCAGACTCAGTTTCCCCTTGGCAAACATGAAGTCCAGCTTTTGGATAACCCGGATGTCCTCCATCAGCTCTGCTTCCCTCTCAGCAGTCATATTGGTGAGAGTGTACAGGATTTTCCGCTCCTCCGCGTCCTCCTCGATCCTGTATATTTCCAGCTCCTCCCGAAGATTTGCCACTGCCTCCGGTTCTATGAACAGTGTGGCGCCTGTGGAAGACTGCCCCACAACGCTGCCCGGAACCATGGACCTGCACTCTTTCTTCACAGGGATACAGAATCTTCCGTTTCTGGTGACTACAAAGGAGTCGTTCAGATACTGCCTGTTGATTTTCAGTGCCCTCTCTGCCCTCTCACTTACTTTTTCCTCCAGAATCTGAATCTGTTTTTTGATATCTTTTAAATAGGCGGAGGCATAGTCATCCACTCTTCCGCCTCTGATACAGCGCTCTATCTCTTCCTGCAGTTCCTCAGGAAAGGCCAGGTTTTGGTTATAAAAGGCAAGGCTGATCCTTCCCTCCTCACCTCTTAGCAGATAGGATTTCAGCCGCCGCACGGCACTCAGGAACATGCCGGTCTCCTCAAGCTGTTCAGGCAGGAGCATATCACCTCTGACCGCCTTCTGCAGATACTCCTCCACATGCTCCATGGCCGGTATTGGCGGGGTTCCCGCCAGCTCTATCATAGCTCTCGCCTGGGTGGTATCCCGCTGCTGCTTTCTCAATTCCGTCTCTGACAGGATGGGATCCATCTCCATGATCCTGTTTCCCGCATTCTCTGTGGCGGCGCATTCTCTTAATTTTTCTAATATATGATAATATCCGATTGTTTCCAATGATTTTCTGCTCATGTTTTTTCCTCTCTAAAAAAGACGTAACCGTTCCGACAAGCTGAACACAGACCCGTCTGAACTATTACAAAAAGACCACAGATACATCGCCCCGAACGGGTATACGACTTCTGTGGCCTTCCATGAGAAAATCCATACAGCAACGCAAAAACAAGCCGTCTTCAAGGCAGCAAAGCACTGTATTCTCTCCATCATTCCAATATATTTGAAGTGTATGATAAGGGTTCGTAAGCGAATGTATCAGCCATCAGGGTACACTGATACAAGGATAGGGTATCTGAAAAAATGATATACTATCCCTACAGATTATTCGATTATTCTGTAATCTCCACTACGGAAACCCTCAGCACAAAGACACCTCCATTTCTAATTATTATTAATTCTTCGTAACTGTTCAGTACCAATGTCAAAGGAGGCACACATTATGAAATACGCTGATTTCGTAAAGGCAATGCTAAATCCACGAGAGGATTCAACCAGATCCATATCAACGCCCTCTATTCCATTCTGGACACCTGACGCGGCTTTGTCAAACCTGAAATCTGTTATATTCTTTATAACGGTCCCTGCAGAGAATCTCATCCCCTGCAGATGCATCATATTTATATAGTATATCTGCTTTTCGCCTGTTTTTCAAGTCCATTCGTGCTCCGCCTGTAAAAATTTTTATGATTTGCTGCCAAACTAATTTTACAGGAGGAATCATTCCATGAATGAACAAAATACAATCTATCTGAAACAGCATATGGATATCCCTTCTTTTCGCGACCTTGCTTCAGGCACCACTGCTACTTATACATCCTACATGACGCAGTTTATCGGCTGAGTGGAAGCAAATCTGGGCGAAAAGCTTCTTACTGATGTTACCTGGGAATGAGTCCCGGATCTGTTCTGTCCATAATATCCAGATATCCGGCCATGAAGGGGCAGGAATCTGATTACGTCCTCCTGCCGCAGCAATGCTTGTACTTTTTCCCGCTGCCGCATGGACATGGATCATTACGTCCCACCTTTTTATTCTGACGGATAAAAGGAATTCCTTCTTCATTCTCATACACCACTCTGTCAGAAACTTTTCTGGCCTGTGGATACAGTTCAAAATAATAGCCTTCCCTGCCGCCCAGACGCTGGATATATTTCTTCAAAAGTCTGTCCTTAAAACTTTCCAGCCCCGACTGCTGCCGGAGCTTATTTATGAAGTCCTTCATAGCCTCATATAACACGGGATATTCCTTCTCAATAATTTCAAATTCTGCCAGAACAGAAGGCATCTCTTCTATAATACATAATTCTGTATCCAACTTGGCCAGCCTTGCATCATACACTTCCGCATCTAAATTCAAAAATGCCTCCCAGCAATATTTCACGGCATCACAAAATCGATTGTCTACAGTAAAGCGCATTTCATCCAGAACACTCAGTATAACAGCCTTTTCTTCCTCTGCTCCAAATTTGTCCACAGCTTCCCGAAGAACCTGGACAATATCGTTTACTCGTTCAAAAGCCCTATTGTCCTCCAGATTCCTTCCAACTATTGTAACCATAGCAGCCTGCAGTAACTGTTCTTTGTTTTCGCCTATGTAAGGGGATATGCATTTCAGGCAGTTTATAACAACCTGGTCAATTTTCTCAATCTCCGACCGAAAGCATTCCTGATCCATATGATAAAGGCTAAACAGAATACTTACTATAATATCTGTGTCTTCTCTGTCTATTTTCCCTGGATTTTCCAGGAAATCAATGGCTGCTTTGCGCCCTTCCTCATTTTTCCCGTTCAGGTAACAATTATAAACATAATCAACGATAAATTCCTTTTCCCGCACCCCGCTCTCATATGCTCTTGTATAAACCGGAGCTGCCTTCTTGTAAAACCCCCTGTCTGTATAGGCAGATGCCAGTTCGGTCAGATAGTCCTTGTTGTCTGGTTCCTTCTCCACCAGATGCTCTGCCATCTTGACAGCTTTTCCTGTTTTTCCCAGTCGTCTTGCAAAGGCCGATCCATCATAATAAAAGATATCTGTTTCCGGAAAATACCGGATGGCTTCTTCACAGACAGAAAATGCTCTCTCGTAATCACCTCTGTCCGCGCAGTTCACAGCCTCGACATACATAGATTTTGCAAGCGCAGTGGGAAATACCAGCTTCCTGACCGGCCTCTTCTCCGGATTTTTAAGATTTTCATACGCTTCCCTGATTTCCTGAAACTTTTCCGGATTACTTTCCGGCGAAAACGTCCTTATCAATTTAAAATATGCTCTTTTTATTTCCGATTCTGATGCGCCTTCGTCCAGACCCAAAATTTCATAATAATTTTTTCTCATAAGTCACTCCCGGTTTTTACATTAATAAATGCTCAAATAAATATCCAGAATGTCTTCTATATCCGCCTCACAGTCTTCTGCTCTGTTTTCGTCATTTTCCAAAATTGACAATTTGAGACTGTATAAAAGCTCCTCTAATTCTCTCCAGTCCCCAGGTTCATCCTCTTTAAACGCTTTTTGTCCCAGAAGTTTTTCCGCCCTTCGTACAACAGTCCTGTATGGTTTTGCAGCAGAAGCCTGCTTCCAGCCGCTTACATCCCTGCGTCCGCCGTGCTGTTCCTTCTTTTCCATCATATTAATATCAATCGATGCTTCTTCCCCTGTGCTGACGATTACAGCCTTTACAGAGAGCATTCCATTTTGATTATAGGAAAACGCTACCTCCAGGCTTTCTTTTCCCGCCGGGGCCGGAGGGATTCCTCCCACTGTAAACCTGCCCAGAAAGCTGTTCTGTGACGCCCTTCGCCGTTCTCCCTGATAGACCTCTATTTCCGCCCGGCTCTGCCCATCCCAGGAAGTGTAATACGTTTCTTTTCTGGTGACAGGAATCGTTACATTCCTTGGGATCACAACACTCATATAGTCCATATCCAATCCGTGGAGAGTCCGCAGCCCCAAAGTAAATGGATTAACATCCGTCATAATAATACTGTCTTTCTCATCAATCACGCCGCTCAGGATACCCGCCTGGATTCCTGTGCCCTCTGCGACCGCATAGTCAGGATTTACTGCAGCAGTGGGAATGATATCCAAATATTCTTCTATATCCTGTTTTACATATGGTATTCTGGTGGAACCGCCGGCAAGAAGAACCATATCCAAATCTTCCGCATTCAAGCCGCTGTCTGCAAGTACTGTGTCTATGGGGGTATGGGTTCGTTCCACCAACGCTTCGATCATCAGGTTAAAGTCTTCCACTGTCACCGTTTCTTCCAGAGCCAGTGGTTTTCCTTCCCGTGATGTGATAAAAGGTATACACACGTCAAACTGCTCCTGGCTGCTCAGGGCAATCTTACAGGCCTCCGCCTGTTCCCTGATCTTGACCATGGCATACATATCTTTTTCCAGGCGTATTCCATGCTTTTTAAAGAAACGCTCTGTCAGAAATTCTATGATTTTCTGGTCAAAATCCTTTCCCCCCAGTTTATTGTCACCGCAGCTTGCTTTGACCTCCAGCACCCCGTCAAACATCTCAAGAAGTGTCACATCAAAAGTTCCTCCCCCAAGGTCATAGACAAGTATGTGGCTTTCCTCCTCCAGATGACGAATCCCATAGCTTAAAGCCGCCGCTGTAGGTTCATTCAGGATACGCTCCACCGTAAGGCCTGCAAGCTTTCCCGCCTCCACAGTGGCCTGACGCTGAATATCATTAAAATATGCAGGCACAGAAATTACTGCTCTTTTTACCTCTTCACCCAGATAATCAGATGCATAGCTTTTCACATAAGACAACAGTTCTGCTGATATGGCCTGGGGCGTATAGGTTTTTTTGCCCATCTTCACAGTCTCGCCGCTTCCCATTTTCCGCTTTACTTCCATGACCGTATCCTCCGGCCTTAACAGAAGCTGTGCCTTTGCCCTGCTGCCAACCACAAACTGCCCTTCTTCGTCCATCCCCACCACAGATGGAATTATTTTTTCACCTTCCCTGTTGGGAATCAGTACGGATTTTCCGTCCATAAATATGGAGGCCTCTGTGGTTGAGGTTCCCAGATCGATTCCAATTATAACATCATTCGTCTTTTCCATTTACTTCACTCCTTCTTTTCTGGCAACGATAAGCTTCTACCTGAGCCATGCGTATCACTTTCCCGTCTGCTACAAGCCCATGTCTGTATACCAATGACACAGTTCCGTCAAGCAAATCTTCATCTGTGTCCCTCACCTGAATAATCTCGCAGTAGCGGCAGTCCGCCTTATCACCTACGCTTCCTGTCACGGCAAGTCCACACTGCAGTCCGTTGTTCCTGAGTATTTCATCAATTTTTTTCAGCTGATGCCTTGTCTCTTCACTGCTGTCCATTCCAAGAATTGTCCTGTGCATCAGTTCCATCTGCTCCTGACAACAACAGATAAAATTCAAATATGCCTGATTTCTTCCTTCCAGCAGCACAATCTGTCTCTCACTGGCATCTTTGTTCTCCTGAGCCTCACTTACTGCTTCAATGAAGTCTTCCATGGCCATATTATGACGTTTGATTTCTTTTTTGTTCTGTTCTTCCTTCTCCATAATTATGGTTAATTCCTCATGAAGCTTTTTTATCTCTTCCAGTGTCTGCTGATGAAAATTTTCCTGTCTGGCAGCCTCTTCCTGCTTTTTTTTGAAAAAAGACATGTTCTGTAATTTCCTTTCTGCATAATATCCGATTTTATAAAATCGGGTAAACCGGCTTCTTTTATTTAATAATACTCCTGAATGTTTATATAAGCAAAAGTTTTTTCTTTCAACAAAGTCCCTGGGCATGGGATGCCTGGCTCCTTTATATGATAATACCCGATTGTTTCCAATGATTTTCTGGCCATGTTTCTCCTCTCAAAAAGAACCACAGATACATCGCCCCGAACAGGCATACGACTTCTGTGGCCTCCCATGAGAAAAGTCCATACAGCAGCGCAAAAACAAGCCGCCTTCAAAGCACTGTATTCTCTCCATCATTCCAAATATATTTGAAGTGTATGATAAGGGTTCGTAAGCGAATGTATCAGCCATTATCCCTGCAGATTATTCTGTAATCTTCACTACAGAAACCCTCAGCACAAAGACACCTCATTTCTAAATTGATATTTAACTTAACTGTTCTTCCTGCATTATAACCGCCGGATGCAGCTTTGTCAAATATGTAAGAGCAGATTCCCCTTTCCGCCCTGCTGTTTCCACCTGAAGAATTCTCCGTCTTGGGCCTGTTTCCTCCGCCTTTACCCTCTGGGTGCTGCATGGAGAGCATCACTACAAAAAACAGAAATTCCATACCTGCAAAGGCAAAGGTGAGAATCCCCGGATAAAAATGTTCCACAAGCTTCCCCAGGATCACGGCGCTGACAGCATAGCTGACTGAGCCAATCCCATGACCGCGCAGCTTGATACCCAGTAAAAACACTGAAGCAGTGTATATTAATGACGCACCTGCACACTCTTTATCCGTTTCATCTCATCCTTATCCTTCCGATCATCATGCATCTTTCACCCTTTATATACCAAATTCTGACAATCGTCAATAGAAAAAAGAACTAAAAAATTGGATAAATTTTTGTTAGTTTACCGAAGGGATGCTGCGTCAGAGATTATCTTGACCTGTACCTCGCAAGCAGGAAAACGGCGCATTTTCCGTCATCCCCAAATTGTAATACTCATAATGCACCCGATTTTTCTCTGTGACCTCCCTGTAGAAATTCCGGTGGTATTTCATGAAAATCGAAGAAGTCTTTTGTTTTCTCATAGCTCAACCTCCGGAAACAGAGATTTCGTGAAATCAGCAAACAAAAGCATATCTTCTTCAAACAGTTCGCTGCTGAATTTCATATATTTTTCGCTTTCCACAAGGGATTCATGACCACAATATACAGAAAGATACGGTGAAGCCATATCTAAACTTCCAGCTCCTCACGTATATCATCTGCCAGATAGATCAACCTGTCTTTATTGCCCTTGGAGTCAATCACCGTCAATACACCGTTCTGCATTCATCCTTTACGAAGGGGAGCATTACCCCATCCGTCCCACGGACAAAAATGAAAACTGCCGGACGAAGCGCTGCAATG
>PPYE01432739.1_pt1 | contig 42539 bp, 40 predicted proteins | sample 1559881 | NCBI WGS metagenome assembly PPYE01 (sample SAMN08240022, study PRJNA423297) | Human gut metagenome, whole genome shotgun sequencing project. | reverse complement strand
CTCCTGGTCCCTGGACCCCCGGCGAAGGGGGCGTAGCCCCCTTTGATCCCCCGGCCCTGTGCCCTAGCGGTATTGGTTGTGGGTAAAAAGGCTCGCGGCATCCTCGGGGCAAACCCACCGCGCCACGGATTGACAGCAGAAAGTGTGACCCTAGTAAAACTCGGGGAGAAAAAAGACCGATTTGTCCATTCATCTCAAAGTGGCAAATCGGTCTTTTTTTGTAGCTGAAAGCCCTATCGAGGGGGTGCGGCTTGCCGCAGGGGGAGCGGGAGCGAAAAGTGAAACACTTTTCGCTCGGTCCCCCTTAGGGGATTCCAAAGGGCACAGCCCTTGGCGCGCCTTTGGTGACTTTCCCCGCGCCGGGAAAGTCACCCGGGGTCGGAGGGGCGGAGCGCCTTCCTCTGGGGGGTAGGAGCCAAATCCGACGACTTGCTCCCGAGGGGACGCACCCCTCCACAAAAATCAAGGAAGAACCACCGGTAGGAGCAGCGCCGTCAGCAGCAGGCAGAACCGGCTGCCCATGAAGGCGGTGATGATGGCCGGCGGCGCCAGATGGCGGTAGAGGGCGGCGTATTCCTCCTCGCCCTCCGCGCAGCTGCGGCAGACCTCGGTGACGATGTTCTGTACACCCGGGAAAAAGTAAAACAGCCCGATCGACGCCACCGCCCCCAAAAAAGGATCGCAGCCCAGCAGCTTTGCGCCCAGCGCCCCGCCCAGCAGCAGCCCGGCAAGCCCCAGCACGACCACCACCAGAAAGGGCAACAGCTGATCGATCACCAGTTCCCAGCTCAGGTCGTTCAGCATCTCAAAGACCATTGCCAAGATCGAGCACATGATGATGCCGGAGGAGGCGGTGCGCTGCAACATGTTGAGCCTGAAAAAGCCCAGAAAGTTTCCCGCCAGCCCGATGATAACCAGCATGAACGCCCAGCCAAGCCCGGTCAGCTCCCCCAGCCAGGTCGCCAGCAACACTGTCACCGCCAGCTGAAACAGCGCCACCGCCTCGGTTTCATACTTGGGCGGCACCCAGGCAGCGAAGAAGGGGCTGGGATTTTCCGGCGAACTGTACGGCTGGTAATAGCGGTTGAGCCTTTCCTCCTGCTGGGGTTGACTACTTTGTGACGCGGGCACCCCACCGTTCTTTTTGAGCCTGCTGATATACCGCTTTGTGACAAACGAGCCGATTGGCTGACCGATCGCGTCGATGGTCATGGCCAGCAGCAGCGGCAGCGCCACCAGCTCGGTGGCCCCGGTCTTCCTTGCGTGGTCCATCACCAGCATCCCGCCGGTGAAGGCGCCGCCGCAGGTCACCACCGCCCCGGAAAAAGCGGTGGAAAATCCCAGCAGCGCCCTGCCTGCCAGCACCGTCACCAGCATCGAGACCCCTACGGCGATACAGCCGATCAGGATAAACTTCCACTGGCGCACCACATCCCGGGGCAGGATGTTGGTGGTGACTGCCGCGACAAAGACCGGGAACATCAAATCCCCCAGCGGTGCCAATCCCGACAGGGTGGGCCAGTCCTGCGGCATTCCCAGCGCCGTGGCGGCCAGATACAGCAGGATGATGCCCGCCATCGCCGGAATCTTTGCTCGGCTTGCAATCGAGAGGATGTCCCCCAGCGCCACCAGCAGCACACAGGCGGTGAACGCAACAATCATCTCCATGTCCGCTTACCCGACCGTTTCCCGAATGACCCGCAGGACATTCTTCCAGAAAATCTGCTCGATCTCCCCGTCGCTAAAGCCCACCTGTTTGAGCGCCGGGTACAGCAGTTCGATACTGCCGATGCGGTCGATCTCCAACGGGTTAGCCGAGATGCCGCCGTCAAAATCGGTGCCGATGGCCGCAGCCTCAATCCCCGCCGTGTCGGCGATGAAACGCAGGTGCTGCGCGATGCGCTGCGCGGTCGAGACGCCGTCCTCGCTCAAAAATCCGCCGTAGAAGTTGACGCCGACCGCACCGCCCTTCTCCCCCACCGCCTTGAGCATCTCTTTATTCAGGTTGCGGCTCTGGCCACACAGGTCGCGCACACAGGAGTGGGAAGCGACAAACGGCTTTTTGCTGTGCCGCGCCACATCCCAGAACCCGCCGTCGGACAGGTGGGAGACATCGACCAGCATCCCAAGCCGGTTCATCTCTTCAACCACCTCGACACCAAAGGATTTAAGCCCCTTTCCCATCACCTGCGGGTCGGCGCTGTTGGGGTAACCCAGGCAGTTTTCATAGTTCCAGGTCAGAGTGATCAGTCGGATTCCCTGGTCATAGAGATCGTGCAGCCGCTCCATCCTGCCGTTGAGGATGCCGCCCTCCTCCACCGTCAAAAAGGCAGAAATTTTGCCCGCGGCGGCGTTGTCCAAAATCTCCTGCGCACCGGTCGCCAGCGCCAGCTCCTGCGGCGCCTTTTCGATCTCCTCCTTCATCCGCTCGATCATCCGCAGCACCGTCTGATAGGCCTCATCGTAGGCCCGCTCGGGCGGCTGGGGATAGTCCATGAGGTTGGTGAAGCAGGCAAAAAACTGCGCCATCGAGCCGGCTTGTTTAAGGCCCGGCAGATTGACCTCGGTGTCCAGCTCGGCCAGACTTTTCTCCGGCTGCTCCAGCAGCTTCATCAGCGTGTCGCAGTGCATGTCGATCAGTTTCATCCTTTTGTTCTCTCCTTTTCTTTTTATGGGAAAAGGCAGAGGGGCTTTCCCCTCTGCCCTGATTTTATCCTGTTACAAAATCACAAACATCAGCATCCGGCAGACCTCATACCAGTCGTCGCTTTCAAAGGCAATCGTCGTCGGGTTGACAAGCTGCGCACCCGGATAGTAGCTGCTGCGCACCGCCTTGCAGTGGTCCTTAAAGGTAATCTGCACCGCAAAGTGGTCCGGCAGGGTGATTTTTGCTCCGCTCAGCTCCTGCTTGCAGGCAGCTTCGGCAGCTTCGCGAATCTTTTTGCAGGCAAGCTTTGCACTGAGCCCCTGATTGTGCCCGCCAAAGTCGTCCTTCACCGCCACCGTCAGCAGCTTCGGGTGCAGCGGCTGGCTCTGCTCGCAGAGGGTCTTGTCCCCGGTCAGCAGGACGCTCGGCACGCCGTAATAGGCCGCCATGTAGCTGTAGATCAAAAACTCGGAGGCGATCTGGCCGTTGACACGAATCTCCTGCACCACACCGCCAGCGATGGTGTGGCTGAGCACGTTGCCCTCCTGACCGGCGGCGTTGTGGTAGCCCACATACATCGCCGCGTCAAAGCTCTCGTCGATGCCCTCCACCATGCAGCGCGGCTCAAAGGTCCAGCCGCGGATCAGCTGCACATACTCCGGCATCTGCTCCGGGTAGATGTTGATGCCCGGCCCGTGTGCGTCCTTGACTACCACCAGCTCTGCCCCTGCCGCGTGCGCGCCCTCGGCGGCGGCGAGCACCTCGTTGGTCATCTCCTGGCGGTTGCGCTCATAGTCGTGTCCGCCAATGTGGGTGGAATCCCAGGTGGCGGCAAAGGCGGTTCCCTCGATGTCCGCGCTGATGAATACTTTTTTCATTCGCATTCCTTCCCTTTCTCCCCGCACACGCTTGCAGCTTGTTTGGCGGGATGCTATAATAAATGCGTCTAGCTTCTACCGACAGTATAAACGATAAAGCAGGTTGAGGCTCAAGCGTAAAAATGCACAAAATTTCCGGTTTTATTTTATTCAATTCACCTGATATCGGAGGTGTTCCCCACGGCCAACCCACTGAAAATCAGCGACATTTTCAAACTCTTCAACATCTCCATCTCGGCCCTGCGCTACTATGAAAAGGAGGGGCTGTGCCACTTTAAGCGCAGCGGAAACAACTACCGCTTTGCGGACATCCGCACCATCCGCAACCTGTGCGACATCTCCTTTTACCGCAAGCTCTCCTGCTCGATCGAGCAGCTGCACCAGCTCGACCGCATGGATCACCGGCAGATCTACCAGCTGCTTGCCCAAAGCCGCCAAAAGCTGCAGCGCCAGCTGGAGGAGCTGCACCAGATGCTGGAAAATATCGACGAGAAGATGGAGCGCATCGCCAAGATCGACGCCCTTTCTCGGTCCGCTGCCCAGGTGGTGCTGGCCCGGCTGCCCGCCATCTACCGCTTCGACCTGTTCTGCAGCGAGGACATCAGCAACCTGATCCGCTACGAGCGCGACCTGTTTGTGATTGTGGAATCCAACGGCTCCGACTTCGGCTACGGCCTTGCCCTGCAGGGACAGACCGGCGACCGGGAGCTGCTGCACCCGCAGGATACGCTGGCCAAGCCCTACCTGAAGGTGCTGCTGAAAACCGACTACGAGCACATCGAGCAGAACAACCTGCAGCAGTTTTATGAGCAGATCTTCGATATGGGCTACAGCCCGGGCCGCACCTTCGGCAAGGTGCTGGTGTCGGCGCAGGAGCAGGGGCTCACCAACTTTTATGAGGCATGGATTGAGCTGATATCGGAATGATGCCGGCAGGCTGGTCCTGCACCCATTGACAGGGGACAGGCAATCTGATATATTCAAAAACAAAAGCAGCAATTTTTTGAGGTGTTCTCTATGTTTTTTCTATTCACAGCGATGAATCCATCCTGATACCCGCCTTCCAACAAAGCCACTTTTGTTTTGTGAGGCGGTATACATGAATCTTTTTTTGCGCCTGGCCAATCCATCCTGATTTTACGCCCATCAAAAAGAAAACAACTTTGATGAGGTGAAAAAATGAATCTTTTTACAAAATGGGATGCTCTCTCTGCCAAGGCGCTTTTCAATGGGCTGGTCTTTTTTGCTCCGGTCGCGCTGCTGGTGCGCACCACCGCCGGAGTGAGCTACAGCCAGTTTTTTCTTTTGCAAGCCATTTTATCCTTCGTTGTCTTTTTGACAGAAATCCCCGCCGGCAAATTCACTGACCGGTTCGGGTACAAGAACACGATGGTGTTGAATCAGTCCCTGCTCACCCTGGCAAGGCTGCTTTTGTTCGCGGCCTTTTTGAGGAGCAGCTTCCCGCTCTTTCTGCTGGAAGCGATTGTGGAGGGCGTCGCCGTCAGCTTTGGCTCCGGCACCGAAAGCGCCTATCTCTACATCACCCTGCCCGAGGGCAGCTATCTGCCCCGGACCGCACGAATCAATAACTGTGGGACAATCGGGTTTCTGGTCAGCACCATCTCCTATGTGCTGATCTACTCCCGCTTCGGCCTGTCCGGCCTGCTGCTGGCCACCGTCATCACCAGCGCGCTGGGAATGGCTGCTTCCTTCATCATTCCCAAGGAGCCCGCTCTTCCCCCAAAGCAGAGCGCGCCGCACCTTTCCCGCCCGCAGGGAGGATTTTTCTCCATCCTGCTGCAAAAAAAGGTGCTCCTGATCCTGGTGATCCTCTCTGCCATCAGCATCGGCCAAGTTCTGATTAACTTTTTCTATGCGGACAAGCTGCTGGCCTGCGGCGTTCAGGAGGAGTGGCTGAGCCCCATCATTCTGGGCTATTCTGCAATCGAGCTGTTGGCCGAGCAGATTTTAAAGCGGTTGGAACGCAGCCAATATTCCTTTGCCTTCCCGCTCTTTTTGGGGCTGTGCGGGGCAGCCTTGCTTTTGCTGGGCGTCGTCACAGAGATTCCCCTTGTCCTTCTGCTGATGCTGACCCTTCCCCTGCTGCTGGATCTTCCCTCCTGCATCCTGGGGGAAATCCAGAACCAGATGGTCGACCAGCTGGGCCAGCAGAGCAAGCGGGCGGAAATTTTATCCGTCCTCAACATGGGGGTCAACCTCTTTGAAATCACCTTCCTGTTCGGCTCCTCCCTGCTCTCCAGCATCGGCTCCACCGCCTGCTTTTTGAGCACCGGCCTTTTGATGGCCGCCCTTGGGTGGCTGTCCCGCCGGATATTGTTTGCCAAAGGAACAAAATCTGCTCGATAATCCTATACAAAAGGAGGCGCTGCCTAATGGCAGCGCCTCCTTTTGTGATCTCTATCCTTCTCCTCGCCGCCTCTTGTTTTCTCGCCCCGCCAGCCCTAGCAGCACAAGCCCGACTACCAGCAGTACGCACTGGCAGAGCACCACCGGCAGCGGTACCGAAAAGGCCGGGTCCAGCCCCTGCAGCGTCAGCGGGTACTGGGAGAAAAACTGCCCGTTCCAGATCCCCAGCGCCTTTGACAGCGGCAGGGCCATGCAGGCAAACGGAACCAGCATCCAGACGTAGAGCGCCCACGGCCGCCACCTGCCCAGCAGCCAGCCGCTGCCCAGCGCGAAGATCAGCGCAGGCAGCAGGGTGAGGACTGCGGGCAGCAGCAGCTCGCCCCAGCCGCACCAGCCAAAATACCACCAGTAAAACACCGCCGCCTGCGCAAGGCAGATAAGCGCCAGCAGCGCGCTCCCGGCCAGCGCCGCCGCGCAGCGGGCCAGCGCGTAACGGTGGGGCAGCATCGGGGCGGCGTCGGTCAGCACCGCTACGCGGCGCGCCTTTGGGGAGGTGAAGAAGGTGAGAAAAAACAGCACCCCAACCCACAGCAGCGGCGTCATCCGGCTCAGATAATCTCCAAAGCTCCAGGGGGAAAAAGGCGCCGTGTGCGCCACCCCCAGGATGGTGGTGCCGCCCAGCACCTGCCAGCCGTAAAACAGCAGCACCAACACCAGGCCCACAAAAAAACGATTCCACAAAAGCCGCTTACATTCGTATCGCATCACTTTACGCAAGGTTCAAGTCCTCCTCCTTTAAACCGCATGCCTCCAGAAAATCCTGGTAGCTCAGATAGGGGTACATCGGGTCCAGCTCCCGATTGAACAGGCTGTTGAGGATGGTGTCCATCGCCTGCTCGCCGCCCACCAGCTGCTCTGCCTTCAAAATTTTCAGCGGCATCTCGCAGTACTGCCGCACATAGCGCAGGCTGTTGGAAATCTGCAGCCGCTCCTCCTCCGGCAGCATCTGCAGATAGGCCGGGTTGCGGACATAGAAGTTGAGATAATAGTCGTCCACCGCCTGCTGCCACTGGTCGATGTAATGCTCCCTGGCGTACTCCTCGCCATAAAGCGCCTTGACAATGCGGTAGGTGGTGTAGACGGTCAGTCCCTCGGCGGACCAGGGGCTGTCCTCCTCCGCTGTGTCGAACATATTGCCCAATCCCCACCACTGGTGAACCAGCTCGTGGATCATGACCTCCCCGGCGGCCGCGCCCTTGCTGCTGTCGCCCAAATTGGCGGCGGTAAAGTCCTGCTCGTCCAGCAGGCTGGCACCGTCCGCCGCGTAGCCGCCGCCGGAAGTCCTGCTCTGGATGAGCTTGAGGCTGCCGCCCGCGCCGAAGGAAAGGGCGCCGTAATGCTCGGTGCAGTAATCGACCACCGCCTGCACCGCCTCCACTGCTCCAGCCTGCTCCATCACTTGCTGATGCTTGCGCCCGTAGTAAAATTCCACCGTGAGGCCGCCCGCGACTATTTCCTCCCTAACATAGTCGCCGGCATACAGGATGCCGCCCGCGCCGTTGTCCTGATAGCGCCAAGTCACAGTGTTATTCTCGTGCTCGGCCACCAGCTCCGGCTGGGCGGAGCCAAACGGGATCACCGTCATCCCCTGCGGCAGAGTGACCTCGACAGTAGCGGGATAGAGGTTTTCATCGGGCAGCACGTTGAGAATCCGCGGCGCAAGCGCCGCATTTTCCAGACAGAGGTATTCGTCGCTGACCTCCGCGCCGCCCTGCATGGTGCTCATGTTGACGTCCTCCTGCGGAAAGCCTCCGTACGACAGCGACAGCTCGATCTGCTGCTCCGCCGGGATCTCCACCTCCAGCAGCGCCTCGTTGTATTCCTGATAGTCGCTGACGGTGAAGGACGTCTCCTCCCCGTTTGCCCGCACATCGGAAACTTCGTAGCCGGGATTGATGCCGAAGGCCACCGTCTGCGCCTTGCCGGAGCGGTTTTCCAGCTGGTAGGTCGCCTTGCCCTCCACCGTGCCGAAGCGGGTATCGGGGAAAACCTGCGCCGTCCTGCCGGTGCAGATTACCTCCTCGAGATAGGGGATCTCCAAAAAGGTCATCACCGTCTGGTCCGGGTTGCTGTGGTCGACCAGCGGCTGGGCCGCATAGGCCGTCAGCGAACAGCCCAGCAGCAGCGCCGCCGCCAGCGGGCGGTAAAGCCTACGCGCGCTGTGCCGCAGCGAGCCGAGCATCCCCTTTCCATACTGCCGGATGCACAGGTAGGACACCGACCACACCCCGGCCAGGGCCAGCAGCCAGCTCAGCCGCATATAGGCCACCGAGCGGAAGATGCGGAAGTTGGAAAAGTCGTCGGACAGCGCCCAGACGCAGGGGTTGAGCCAGCAGAGCTGCCAGTCATCCGCCCAGACCGTCAGGCTCAAGGCTGCAAACCCGGCCAGCAGCACCAGCGACAGGTCCAGCCGCCGGGTGAACTGGTAGGCCGCGCCTGCGGCCAAAATCTCAAGCGGCAGCGCAAGGCCGGTCAGCAGCAGGTAGCTGAGCAGGTAGTCCGCCGCGTCAAAGACCTGCCCGATCATCCCCCAGCTGATGGGGAACCAGACCGCCATCACCAGCAGCAGCGCCAGCACCGCCGATGTTATCAGCGCCGCCAGCCGCACCAGCGCCATCGTCAGCGGCGAGACCGCCGCGTCGGTCAGCGCCTCCACCCGGCTGCGGGAGGGGCGGTCCAGCTCAAAGATGGTGAGGATGCCAAACAGAACGCCTCCCACCGCGCCGCCCGCGATGGCGGGATTGGCCAGGTACTGGGTCAGCATGGTGCTGGCGGTCGCCGGACGGTACAGCGTCAGCCCCACCATTGGGGAGAGCACCGTCAACAGGACAATCAGCCAGGTCAGACGGCTTTGCAGCAGCCTTCTCAGCTCCAGCCAAAACAGCCGCATCGTCCTCATTGTACCGCCTCCCCCGCAATTAAATAGAGGTAGGCGTCCTCCAGCGACGGCTCCTCCGGCTTTACATACGCCGGCAGGACGTCCGCCACCGCCCGGCAGCGGATGCCGCGGCTGGTGTTGACCCTTGCCGTGATGTGCAGTCCCTGTTCCAGAACAGCATCCTGTGCATCCTGCTCCCAAAAGATGCCCACATGCCCCTGCGCCGCCTGAATCAGCTGCTCCGGTGTACCCACAAATCGGATCTGACCGTGGTGGATGACCACAATCCGGTCGCACACCGACTGCACGTCCTCGATGATGTGGGTGGAAAGCAGCACCAGCCGCTCCTGCGCCGTGCGGGAAAAGAGGTTTCGGAAATGGATGCGCTCCTCCGGGTCCAGCCCCACCGTCGGCTCGTCGAGGATCAAAAAGGGAGGATCGCCCAGCATCGCCTGCGCAATTCCCACCCGCTGGCGCTGCCCGCCCGAGAGGGTGCGGATCTTTGCCTTCGCCTTCTCCTCCAGGTTGACCGCCCGGATCACCTCCCGGATCGCCGCCCGGGAACCGGACAAGCCCTTGAGCGCGGCCATATAGTCCAAAAACTGCTCCACCGAAAGCTCGTCAAACAACCCAAAATCCTGCGGCAGATAGCCGAGTTCCTCTTTGAGCTGCCGCTCGCTTTTGCGCAGCGGCGCTCCATCCACCGCAATACAACCGGAGGTAGGCATCAGCGCCGCCACCAGCAGCTTCATCAGGGTGGACTTGCCCGCGCCGTTTGGCCCCAGCAGGCCGACCAGGCTGGGGCTGTTGAGGCGAAGATTGAAGTCCCTCAGCGCCTGCTTGCCGTTGGGGTAGGTCATGCTGACATTTTGAATGTTGATCTCCATGATTCTACAATCCTTTCTTGTTGGGATGACTGTAGAATACCAGGCAAAGATGGAGCCGCTTTGGAGCAAAGATGTGTTTTTGATGGAGCTGAGCCTTTTTAAAACTGTACCTGCGCCCGCACGCCCTGCGGGGTATTCTCGATGGTGCAGCTGGCGCGGTGCTTTTCCAGAATTACCTTCACCAGATACAGCCCCAACCCGCTGCCGCCGGTGCTGCGGTTGCGGGAGCCTTCTGCGCGGTAAAAGGCCTCGAACAGGTGCGGCAGGGCCTCCTGCGCGATGTGGGCACCGCTGTTCTCCACCGTCAGGGCGGGATGCCCCTGCAAAGTGCCGCACCAGACGCGGATCTCGGCCCCTTCGGGCGAATAGAGCGAGGCGTTTGCCACCAGATTCCCCACCACCTTGCTCAAGAGCGAAACGTCCGCACACACGGTGATTCCCGGTGTCAGCTCGGCGATAAGGCGCTGTCCACGCTGCTCCAAAAGCCCGGCGTCCAGCGCCAGCTGCCGCTCGATCAACACGGCAAGGTCAACCTGCTCGCAGTTGAGCGCGGCCGAACCGCCCTGCATCCGGGAGATTTCCAGCATCTCCCGAATCAGATTTTCCATCCGGCCGGTGACCTGCAGCGAGCGCAGTAGATACTTGTCCCGGTCTTTGTAGACATCCACCCCTTCCAGCATCCCGGAAAGCTGGCCCTTGAGGATGGTGACCGGCGTTTTCAGCTCGTGGGAGGCGGCGGAGAAAAAGGCCGTGCGCTGCTCCACCTCCCGCCGCAGGGCGCGGTTGGCGCTCTCCAGCTCGGCCAGCGCCGCGGACAGCCGCCGCGCCATCTCGTCCAAGCTGCGGCCCAGCTGACCGATCTCGTCCCGGCGGCGCTCGCCGCACTCCCAGTGAAAGTCCAGCTGCGCCATCCTGCCCGCGATGCCGCTGAGCCGCACGATGGGCCGCGTGATATAGCGGGAGTAGCCGAAGGCGCACAGCAGCGAAAAGACCAGCAGGGTCAGCAGCAGCCACGGCGCCATCTGCACCAGCGCCCGCACCGCCAGATTCTGCGCCTGCAGGTGTGGGGTGACATAGAGCGAACAGCTCTCCGGCTGATCGGCAAAAGACACCTGAGCGGTGACGGTGGCCTGCTCGGACATGGTGACGGCCACCGAATCGCCCTCCGACCAGGTGAAGAAGGAAGAATCCATCGAACCCTCCTCCGCAACCGTCACCTCGTCGGTCTCGCTCACCGCCGTTTGTTCCCCCTCGGGCGGGTCCTGCACGGTAACCCGGCAGCTCGCTTCCCCCTCGGACAGGCTCTGCACGGCCAGCTGCGAGCCGGTCTCAGCCGCCTGCCCGTCCGGCCCCAGCAGCAGAACATCCGCTCCCGACGTGCGGATAAACCGGTCCAGCAGCGGTCCGCTGTCCGCAAGCTCCACCCTTTCCAGCTGCTGCACCAGCGCGTCCACCTGTTGGGCGAGGTCGTCGTTGACCACCGCGGTGTAGGTGATCGGCGTGGCCCAGGCGATCAGCCCGAAGGTGATGGCCCCGGCCAGCAGCAGCATCGCGGCGGTGAGCAGAAAGACGCGGGCCGTCAGGCTCTCAGTGAGTTTCCTTCGCAGCACGGTAGCCCACCCCTCTCACCGTCTCGATGTAGTCGCGGCCCAGCTTGTGGCGCAGATTTTTGATATGGCTGTCCACAATCCGCTCGTCGCCGTAAAAGTCGTACCCCCACAGCCTTGCCAGCAGCATCTCGCGGGTGAACACCCGTCCCGGCGCGGACAAAAAGGTTTGCAGCAGCGCAAATTCCCGTGCGGTCAGCTCCAGGGCCTTGCCATCCAGCAGCACCTCCCGCGTGTCGGGATTGAGGACCAGGTCGCGGTAACACAGGCAGCTTTCCTGTGTCTCTCCCGAGCTGCGGCGCAGGATGACCCGGATCTTTTCCAGCAGGACGGGGATGGAGAAGGGCTTGGTCACATAGTCGTCGATGTTTAGCCCAAAGCCCTTGAGCTGCTGCTCCTCGCCGTCCAGGGCGGTGAGCATCAGGATGGGCACCTGGGACTGGCGGCGGATCAGCTCGCAGACCCCAAAGCCGTCGATTTTGGGGAGCATTACATCCAGCAGCACCAGGTCAAAGGGCTGGGAGCCAAACAGCGCCAGCGCCTCCACCCCATCGCCCGCCGCGGTGGTCTGGTAGCCCGCATCCCGCAGGTAGGCGCCCAGCAGCTCCTGTATATCCAGTTCGTCTTCGACAATCAAAATCTTTTTCATCAATCATCCCTCCAAGGAAAGTATACCCCAACTTTATGAATTTTCCATGGAGCGGGCGGCATGATGCCGCGCCCAATTCGCGAACGGACCTCCTGCTCGTCGCGGGTAAACACTCCCGCGCAGGTCGCTTGCCTCCGGCTGCGCTCGTTTGCGGGAAAACTTAGTGCCGCAGTGGGCTGAGCCTGCACCCAATTCACGGCGGCATGATGCCGCGCCCAATTCGCGAACGGACCTCCTGCTAGCCGGGGGTAAACGCTCCCGCGCAGGTCGCTTGCCTTCGGCTGCGCTCGTTTGCGGGAAAACTTAGTGCCGCAGTGGGCTGAGCCTGGACCCGATTCGCGGCGGCATGATGCCGCGCCGGGACTATATCTGACGGGAATGTGCGCACAGATTTCTTTCACGTAGTGTTGACATTCGTCCATAAGCATGTTATTCTAAGGAAAGAATTTCATCATTTCTTCCGTTTAAAATGAAGGATACCCTTTCTGTTTTGTGAGGTTTTACCATGAACACAATATCTACTGAACGGCAGGTGCGCCGTCAAGTCATCCAGTCGCTGCCGGGCTTTTGGGGATACGCCGCCCTCTCGGCAATCATCTTTTTGGCCATTCAGCTGATTGCCCTGATTCCCACCGTCCTCATGCAGCGGGTGATCGATCAGCTGATCCCTCAACGGCAAATTGGCCAGATTGTCTTTACCATTGTCCTGTTCTGTCTGATTCCGCTGGCCGCCACCATTCTTTCCACACTCTACCGCTACGGCTTGGCCATCCTTTGCCGCAAGCTCGGGCTCAAGCTCGCCATTCGCGGCTTCCAAAATCTGATTGCCCAGCCGGTCTCCTATTTCGACGGAAAAAATTCCTCGGAACTGGCCGCCCACTGCCGGCAGGAGTCGATGCAGTACATCACCTTCTGGATGATCGAGGTGCCGCAGCTGTTTGCCACCGGCATCTGCGGCATCGTGGTCTTTTTATATCTGCTCAGCCTGCACTGGAGCATCGCGCTGACCCTGCTGCTCTATTTCCCTGTCGCCTTTTTTCCAAGTAACCGCTTTGCAACCAAGGTGCAGGAGCTGACCAAGCAGATCATCTCCAACAACGCCGCCATGAACCAGATCATCAACGACACCTTTCGTGGAATCAAGGCGGTCAAAACAATGGTTCTGGAAAACCATCAGGTTCAAAAGCTCAAAGCAGTCAACGAAAAGAGCGTCGCCATCTGGAGCCGGGTCGCTTTGTTCGACAATCTGACCGGCATCTGGGTCAACGATTTTTCCAGCGCCGTCTTTCGCGGTCTGGCTTTTGGCATCGCCTCCTTTCTGGTGGTGCTGGGGCGAATGACGCTGGGCAGCATCGTCACTGTCATCAACTACAGCAATCGTTTTCTGGAGATTGCCCACACCTTCATGACAAGCAACTACAATTTTAAGGAAGAGCTCGGGGAGTACGATCAGCTCTTTTCCATCCTGACCATGCCGACCCCGGAGCCTTCCTCCAAACCCTTCCAATTTGAAAAAGAGATCCTCTTTGCCGACATCACCTTCGCCTACAATCCGGAGCGGGAAAACATTCTGCGCTCGCTCAATCTTTCCATCCGGCCGCATGAGTGGTTGGGTATCGTCGGGGCCAGCGGCGCAGGCAAGACAACCATCTTCGATCTGCTGCTGCGCTTCTACGAGCCGCAGGCCGGGAGCATCACCATCGACAGCGTGCCCCTGCGGGAAATCTCCACCGTCTCGCTGCGCTCCAAAATCGCCAAGGTCTCTCAGGACACCTTCCTCTTTCCCGGCACCATCCGGGAAAATCTGCTGTTGGCAAACCCCAACGCCACCGACGAACAGCTCAACGCCACCCTGAACCAGGTATGTCTGAGCAAATTTCTGACCCAGCTGCCCAACGGTTTGGATACTGATATCGGCGAAAACGGTCTGCTGCTCTCCGGCGGCGAACGGCAGAAACTGGGGCTGGCACAGGGGCTGCTGCGCGGCTGCAAGGTCATTTTGCTGGATGAGGTGACCGCCAACGTCGACCGCGACTCCGAGGAGGAAATCAAAAACGTGCTGCTGCAGCTAAAGCAGGAACAGGACTTAACGGTCATCGCCATCTCCCACCGCATCGATTTCCTCAAGGACGCCGACCGCATCGTCGTTTTGCAAAATGGCTGCATCCAGCAGGAGACGAGCTATGAGGAATATCGAGCAAAGTAGTCCACATTTTCTGCCGCGCAGCGGTTGAATTGTGCAAAACGAAATCTCCAACTCCCCTTTACCAAAACAAAAAGGCGCTGCTATTCAGCAGCGCCTTTTTTTCTTCGCAGTTTAATTTCCCATAAAAATGAGCGCGCAGCGCGACGCCCCCGCGCGCTTGAAGTGGAGTGCGTCAAAAAACGTTCCAGTGGAACTGCGCTCCGAAACGAGCCACCGGCTCGTTTCCTGCATCCTACGAAAGCAAGTGCGCAGCACGCAGCTTGAGTAGGCAAGCGCACCAAACAAAAAAAGCACTGCTCACCTGGTGTCTTCCATACCCTGGCGCGCTTGAAGTGGAGTGCGTCAAAAAAACGTTCCAGTGGAACGTTTTTAGCACGACTGTCCCGTCCCGCAAAGGCGAGCGCATAGCGCGACGCCTGCGCGGGCAAGCGCACCAAAAGAAAAAAGACACTGCAAATGCAGTGTCCTTTTCGTTTGGCGCGCTTGAAGGGACTCGAACCCCCGACCTACTGGTTCGTAGCCAGTCACTCTATCCAGCTGAGCTACAAGCGCATCCTGTATGGTGCTGTTTTCAATCAGCTTATTTATAATACCACCTGGGGAAAATTTTGTCAAGCATTTTTTTGCGGTTTTTGAAATTTTTTCTAGGAGCAGGTGATTGTCCGCCTCCTGTCCCTGTGTTATACTATAGAAAAAGGCAGCTCCACCCCGCTGTCCCCTTTCCAAAACGCAAACAGGAGGTGCTCTTGATGGCACAATATCCCCTCGGCATTATCATCCGCCAGCGGCGCGATATACTGGGCCTGAGCCAGCAGCAGCTGTGCCAGGGCATCTGCGACCGCTCCACCCTCTCCCGCATCGAGCGCGGCGACCAGGTTCCCGCCTACTCCACCCTGCGCGCCCTGCTGCAGCGGCTGGGGTTGGAGGGAAAAGACGTCCGCTTTCTGCTTGGCCAACCGGATTTTGAAACTGCGCAGCTGCAGAAGGAGATCGTCGCGCTCAACACCCGCAAGCAGTGGCTGCAGGCTCAGCAGAAAATCCGTCAGCTGCAGGCGCTGCCCACCGCCGCCGACCCGCTCACCCGGCAGTTTATCCTGCGCGCAAAGGCGCTGGCCGGCTATGAACAGGACGGCAAGGCGGTGCCCTACCCCTATGAGGAGCAGCGGCAGATGCTGCTGGAGGCGCTGCAGATCAGCTGCCCCGGCATCGACCCCGAACACCTGCAGGGCCACCTGCTGGGCGAGGAGGAGGGCAAGCTGCTCAACCAGATCGCCATCACCTACTCGGAGAGCGGCGAGCGCCGCCGCGCCATCGAGATCTACCGCCAGCTGATGGACTATATCCAGACCCACCAGGTCGGCACCGAGACCGGCGCGGCCCTGCTGCCACTTGTCGCCTACAACTATTCCCGCCTGCTGGGCCGGGAGCGCCGTTACGAGGAGTGCATCGAGGTGGCGGAGATCGGGCGGCAGTGCTGTGTCTCCCAAAATCGCTGCGAATTGTTAGGCGGGCTACTTTTAAATATTGCCTATAGCTTACATCAGTTGGGCGGGAATGAAAATAACGAAAAAAGCAAAGAATTGTTAGTCCAATCTTATTATGTCAATAAGGCGATGGAAAAAGAATCCAGCTGTCTCGTTGTAAAAAATTACGCCAAAGAGAACTTTAATCTTGACTTTAATTAACTATGTTCTCCTGCTGCATCATCCACACAGAGAGGAGCTATTTTGTTTTCGTCGTCTTCCTCACTCTTTCCTTCATCATCTTCTACAGGCGGTGGGGTGATAAAATCATCACCGTCTGTTTCATCCTGTGCAAAAACAGGAAAAGAAAACGCAGACGCAACAACTAAACTTGCAAGAATGGAGGCTAGAATTTTTTTCATAAAAACACATCCTTTTTAATTATTATGCACTTTTTTATTAGCGCATACTTTTACTATAGTCGGTTTCTAATTCTGCTTAACTTTCGTATAAATATTCTATATGATGAATATAGGAACTTCATCCAATTCTACTAAGGAGGTATTTTCATGGCAAAAAGACAAAATTTCCTGATCGCCCTGTTTTCGGTTCTGCTGGTACTCGCCCTGGGCTACATCGCCGTCTACGCCCTCTACCTCTACGAGCTGACCCAGCGCACCTTCGTCCTCACCTACAACCTGCTGGAATATCTTGTTGCGGTGCCGCTGGCTTTCTTTTCTGCCGCCGCGCTGCTCTGTCTGGTGCTGCTCAAAAAGGACATCCTGCGCTTGCAAAGCCCGACCAAAAAGGTGCTGCTCGGGATTGCCATTGTGCTTTTTCTGCTGTACCTGATCTGCCTGTGCGGCTACTTGCTGGGCAGCTGGCCCATGTCGTTTGCCCTGCAGTTTTTGACCCAAAACGCCTATCTGTTCCTCATCCCCGGTGCGCTGTTTGCGCTGGGCAGCTGCTAAAACAGGTGTGCATTTTGCGCACATTTTTTCGTGCGTAAAATGCTTCTTGACTTTTCGAATCCTCTCTGGTACACTGGGATTAGAGAAAATTTTACATTTTTCCTGTCAATTTTTTAAGGGAGGTATTCGATATGACCATCAAACCAAAACTCGCCGCCATTCTTCTCGCCTGCCTGATGCTCGGCTCGTCGATGAGCGTCGGCGCCGCCAAGCAGGAGCAGGAGTTGTTGGAAGAGCCCGCTGTCACCATGCCGCAGGCCCCGCTGCAACACTACCCCAGTGTTCCGCTGTTCATCCACGATGTGAAGGGCAACCCGGTCTCGGGCATTGTGGTCGACCACCTTTCCAATATCCCCTGCACCAATGAGAAGGGGCAGATCACTTTGGACTTTGTCGACCCTTCCGCGCCGTTTATCCTCCGCCTGAGCAACCCCGCCAACGGCGAATACATCGACTACAAGGTTTGGTATGCGGTAGAGGAAGGCCAGACCGCCCAGACCAGCACCCTGCTCTGGAACAAGGAGCTCCCCGAGGACAGCGTCAAAAAGGTCAAGGAGAAGGTCAAATTCCGCGCCGTCGACCAGAACGGAGAACCGCTGGCAGGCGTGCGGTTTGTTTTCCACGACCAGCGCTTTATCTACCCCACCAACGCCGACGGCGAAACCTGGTACTGGCAGGACCCGGTCAAATACAACTATGTCGATGTCCAGTTTAAAGACGAAAAGGGCAACGACAAGGACAAGCGCTTCTGGTGCACCATCACCGAGCAGCAGCTGGAGGACGCCAATACCACCTTCATCTTCAAGGTCGACACCGCGGCGGCATGATGCCGCGCCCAATTCGCGAACGAGCCTTCTGCTAGTCGAAGGCAAACGTTCCCGCGCAGGTCGCTTGCCTCCGGCTACGCTCGTTTGCACAAAACTAGGTGTCGCGAGGTAGAAGGTAGAATCACCACCAAACCGATTCGTGAATTGCATCCCCCGCAGGGTCTTTCCTCTTGTCTGCCCGGCGGGGGATTTTTTGCCCTTTTTTAAAAACGCTTTCGCAATTTAAAGTAATATAGCTTTATCTTGTGGAATATTTTTGTGCAGAATCTCTAATGGATTCCCGTTTCTTTGGCCAAAAAGGGAATTGATTTCGCCGCCGGATTTGTGTATGATTAAGATGTAAGGTACCTATACAGACCGGTCTGTTTCTCCGTTTTCATCGGCCGCTTTTGACACTGCTTCGCTTTGTTTGGAAAGAGGGTTTCTCATGATGATGGTTAGACAGATATTGCATCATGCCTGCAAGTTTTCCGCCGCCATTACCGTTGCGGCTGTTTTGTTGTTGGCAAATTTCCCCTTCCCCTGCTCCCTGTCCTTCTTGATTGAAAATCTTTTGAGCTTTGGGATGATCTTTGTCGGGTGCTTTTTGCTGATCGCGCTGGGTGAAAGTTGCCGCCTGATCTGCAAGCGGCTGCTGGCAAAGCCGGTTTCCCTCTCGGTCACCGAGCCTTCGCCCCATCAGCCCCAGACCCGCAAAGCCGCATAAATTTGCGGAATCCTTTCCCCGCTGGAAACTGCGCCCCGCTGGAGGGCGCTTTTGTTTTGCCCCGGGTGTGCTTGACAGCCGCCCTGTACTCGTGTTAGCATGAGGAAAACAGATTCTTTCAGGAGGGATTTTGATGCGATACGACATTCTTCTGCTCGATGCCGACGAGACGCTGATGGACTTTCCCGCCGCCGAGCGTCAGGCCCTGCAGCGCACCTTTGCCGACCACGGACTTACCTTCACCCAAGCCACCGACGACCTCTACCAGCAGATCAACCAATCGCTCTGGCGGCAGTTTGAGCGCGGCGAAATCACCCGCCCGCAGCTGCTGGCCACCCGCTTTGCCAAACTCTTTGAGGAGCTGGCAGTTCCCGGCATCGACACCGACGCCTTCAATCGGGAGTATCTGCACAATCTCGGCTACGGCACCCAGCCGCTGCCCCACGCCCTCGAGCTCTGCCGGACGCTTTGGGAGATGGGCTGCCGGCTCTATATCCTCACCAACGGCCTTTCCGGCCCGCAGCGCCGCCGCCTTGCCGGCAGCGGCCTCACCCCCTATCTCAGCGACATCTTTGTCTCGGAGGAGACCGGCTTCCAAAAGCCGCGCAAGGAATTCTACGACTATGTCTTTGCCCGCATCCCAGACTTTGCAAAATCGCGCGCCCTGATGGTCGGCGACTCGCTCTCCTCGGATATGGAAGGTGCGCGCAACGCCGGAGTGGACGCCTGCTGGTACAATCCCAAAGGCAAGACCGCCCCGCCCGACCTGCTTGCCCCCACCGGCCCGATCCGCTACGAGATTCGGGAGCTGATGGAGCTGGCGGAAATACTCGCAGCGGCATGATGCCGCGCCCAATTCGCGTTGTCGGCTTCTGCTTGACGCGCCTTAACGTTCTCGCGCAGGTCGCTTGCCTCTGGCTGCGCTCGTTTGCAGAGACTTATAACCGCGTGTACAAGGTGGCTTCGAGAACAAGCCTGGGCGCGGATTGTCTGCGGGTTCAACCCGCGAACAATTCGCGTTGTCGGCTTCTGCTTGGCGCTGCTCAACGTTCTCGCGCAGGTCGCTTGGCAGGCTGAGCCTGCACCCAATTCACGTATCGGTTTGGTGGGAGCCGTACTTTCTACCTCGCGACACCCAGTTCCTGCAAAATAAAGTTCATCCACCTTTTTTAAGTGGCAGGCTAAGCCTGCACGCGCGCATAACGATGGGAAGAAAATTTGAATATGCAGCCAGCCAAACCGACAGCCTAAAATTTGGAGGTATTCGCATGAAGATGGAAAGATGCACAAAGCCTGCTTTCGTCGTAATCGGCAAAGAGGGGTCGACCCTGGACGGCCCGGGCTTTATTCAAAAATTGTGGGCGGACGCAAACGCCCATTTTAGCGAAGTTCAGCCGCTTGCCAAAAGGGACGAAGGCGGCAATCTGACCGGCATCTGGGGCGCGATGTCCGATTTTTCCCACTCGTTTAAACCGTGGGAGGATGACTTTCGCAAAGGCCTCTACCTTGCCGGTGTGGAATGTGTCGACGACGCGCAAGCGCCTGCGGGCTGGGTGAAATGGACCATCCCCGGCTACGAATACCTCTGCGCAGAGGTTGAGGATGAAAACACCTTTTCACAGGTGCTGGATTATATGCGGGAAAACCATCTTCCTCTGGTCGGGGCTGTCCACGATTTTTCCTCTCCTGTAAACGGAAAAGATTACATGTTTTTCCCAATCCGAATTCTTTAATCAACAACAAAAAACCTGCCTATGATCGCAACCATAGGCAGGTTTTTTATTTGCAGACAATTGCAGTTTTTTCGAGCGGCGGGCTGAGCCCGCACCCAATTCGCGCCGGGCTGAGCCCGGGGCCAATTCGCGAACAAGGCTCCTGCAAATCGAGGCTCAACGTTCTCGCGCAGATCGCTTGCCTCCGGCTACGCTCGTTTGTGGGGAAACTGGGTGCCGCGAGGTAGAAGTCAAGATTCTCACCAAGCCAATACGTGACTTGGGTCCAGGCTCAGCCTGGCGCGAATTGAACACGGGCTCAGCCTGCCTTAAAAATGGTCCTTTTCATTCAGCTGCTTGACAACCAGCCGCACCGCACCCAGCGCCACCGCTGCCAAAATAATCAGGCCGCTGTTTAAGCCATTTCCCGCCTGCTGCTCGTCCTGCGGCTGCGTCATGGCCGGCTCTTCCTCCACCACCGAAACGGTCAGCGGAATCTCTCCCAGCATCCATGGCCAAAGGGAACCGTCCTCCAGCCGCAGCCAAACCTGCGCCGTGCTGTCCTCGCTTGGCTCCTGCGGAAACTGCAGGTAAGCGCCGCTGCTCTGTGCCCCGGCCGGAAGCAGGCACTGGAAGCTCACCTCGCCGCTCTGCAGCGTCACCGTGCTGCCCGACTGGTCGCTGTACTGCTCGCTCTGGGCGGGTAGCGTCCACTCGGCCTGGACAAACTGATCGAACCCATAGTCGAACAGCGTCTGGCTGTCCACATAGGCCGCGCGCGCCACCTCGTCCGAATCGGACTGCAGCACCACCGCGATCAGCGTCCTGCCGTCGCGCTGCATCACCGTCATCAGGCAGTTACCCGCCGTGCTGGTCCATCCGGTCTTGCCCGCGATGGCGGTTTCATCATAGTAGACGGTGTCCTGCCGCAAAAATCGGTCGGTGTGCAAAAAGGCGTGGGCCGCGTTCTGCTCCCCTTCCGGGATGCTGTAGCCCTCCGCGCCCGCATAGTCCAAAAATTCCGGATAGGCCATCGCCGCCCGGGTGATCTGCGCCAGGTCATACGCCGAGGAGAGGTGCCCTTCCTCCGGCAAGCCGTTGCTGTTGTAAAAGGTGCTGTCCTGCAGCCCCAGCTCCTGCGCCTTCTCGTTCATCATCTGCGCGAAGGCGCTCAAGCTGCCTGCGATGTGCACCCCGACGGCGTTGGCGGCATCGTTTGCCGAAGGCAGCATCATGGCGTAGAGCATCTGCCCCATCGTCATCGTCTCGCCCTCATACAGCCCCAGGACGCTGGCGTCCAGCGGCAGGTTTAAACTTTCCGCCGTGGCGGTGACCGGCTCCTGCGGGTCGCTATGTTCCATCGCCAGCAGGCAGGTCATGATTTTGGTCAGACTGGCCGGTTCCATCCGGCTGTGTTCGTTTTTTCCGTAAAGCACCTGTCCGGTGTCCGCGTCGATCAGCACCGCCGCCCCCGCATACAAAAAGAGCATCCCGTCGTCTCCCAGCGTGTCCTCTGCCTGCATCGCGTCGGCGTATACCTTTGTGCCCCAACCCAGCATCAGCAGCACGGCCAGCAGCCAGAGGACAACCTTATAGCTTACCATCTTATTCTCATCGTCTCCTATATTGTTCACCAAAGCCCGAGGGCATCCTTTTTTAACCAACAACTTTTCACTTTACAATCGGTTGTCTTTTTATTATAACCCCTGGACCGTCCTCCAGGTCAAACAAACTTTTTGTAAACTCCAGGCTGAGCCTGGACGCAATGCGCGTATTGGCTTGGTGGGAGCCTTGGATTCAACCTCGCGAGACCTAGTTTTCCTATAAGAGACCTGCGCGGGAACGTTCACTCCCGATTCGCAGAAGGTTTGTTCGCGAATCGGAAGCTGCATCATGCCGCCCGGGCTGAGCCCGGGTCCAATTCGCGTATTGGCTTAGTGGGAGCCTTAGATTCAACCTCGCGGAACCGAGTTTTTCTGCAAGCGACCTGCGCGAGAACGTCAAGTCTCGACTTGCTGGAGGTTCGTTCGCGAATTGGGTGCAGGCTCAGCCTGCCGCGAATTGGGCGCGGGCTCAGCCCGCCGAGCGCAGCCGGAGGCAAGCGACCTGCGCGAGAACGTTAGGCATCGACTTGCAGAAGGTAGGTTCGCGAATTGGGTGCAGGCTCAGCCTGCCGCGAATTGGGCGCGGGCTCAGCCTGCCGAGCGCAGCCGGAGGCAAGCGATCTGCGCGAGAACGTTAGGCCTCGACTGGCAGAAGATTTGTTCGCGAATTGGGTGCAGGCTCAGCCTGCCGTGAATTGGATGCGGGCTCAGCCTGCCAGGCGACCTGCGCGGGAGCGTTTCGTTCCAATTTTTTTGCCCTATCGCAACTGTGCCAGCTCTGCCTGAATCCACTCCAGCACGCAATCGTCGCCATCCGGCAGCACGGCTGTGGCCGCGCGCTTTGCCTCGTCCGGAGCTTCCGGCACCACATAGCTGCGGTCGGCAGCTGTCAGCATCGGAATATCGTTGTGGTTGTCCCCAAAGGTCACCAGCTCATCTGCCTGCAGCAGCCGTTTTAAAGAAAGTGCGGCCTGCCCCTTGCCCGCCCGGTCCGATCCGATATCCACAAACCACCGGTCGGGGCTATAGGGGCTGCAGTGCATCACCGCGGAAATGCCCGGCAGCGATTTGACCTGCTCATACACCGCGCCGATCTGCTCTTTCTTTCCAGCCGAGCCAATATAGAGGCACTCCCCCGCCAGCAGCTGTTCCATGGAACCGTCAAAAACCGGCTCATCGTAGATCAGCCCATTCTTTGGATGGACCGACCGCTCGCACCCGAGCTTCATGTTGCGCAGCCGCTCCTCGCAGTGGCGGGTGCGGTAGCCGTTTTGCAGATAGCTCACACACCGCTGTTCTTCCCGGTGAAAGATACAGGTCTGGTACGGTATGTTCCGCTGAGCAAACAGCGCAAAGAGGCGCCGCGCATTTTCCGCCTCGATGGGAAAGGTCGCCACCGCCTCCCCCTGTACAAAATCATAGATGACAGCGCCGTTGTAGGCGATGACCGGCAGGGTGATGCCCGCCTGCTCCACCAGGTCAAAGACGCCGTGAAGATTGCGCCCCGAGGCCACCGTCAGCAGCGTCCCCCGGGAGAGAATCTGCTCAAAGAGGGCGCGGCTGCTTTCCCGCAGCTCCTCCTGCCCTGCCCGATAGATGGTGCCGTCCACATCCGAAACATATAAGGTTTTCACCTGTCAACACTCCTTCCCACATTTTCCTGTTTCATTATAAATGCTCCCGCCCCCAAAAATCAACCTGCCGTCCTGCATTGTCCGACAAAACTTTATTTTCGAAAACCACTGTGCTATAATAAAGAAAAAACCTGTTGAGGAGGACCCATCCATGACCCGACAAGCCTCTGGCTTTTCCATCTTTTGCCTGATTGCCGCCATCATCAGCCTGATCTACATCACCACCTACCACATCTGGCTGCGGCCCTACGAGCTCAGCCACTATGTCACCCAGTTCAGCAGCCTGTACGGCCTGCTCTTTGTGCCGCTGCTCTCCTTTTCGGCGGCGGGCGGACTGGTTTCCTTTTTCGGCAACCTCTTTCTGCGGCAGATTCCTTCGGCTGCTCGGATGCTTCTGCTGATAATTCCCATCTTCTTTCTGTTGATGTATGCCTGCGGCGTTTTGTTCATGCTGGCCGGCTCGGATACCCTTTACACGCTGATGATCTCGCTGCGCAATCCGCTCTGCTTTGCGCTGGCCGGCATCCTGTTTGGCTTCGGCACAGTCCGCTAACCCCCTGCGCAAAAAGCGGGAGGAGAAAGCAAATTGCTTTCTCCTCCCGCTTTTCCTTTGATGCAGGATTTCCTTTTTTAGTTTTCTCTCTTCCACTGCACGCCCTGCGGGGTGTCCAGCAGCACGATTCCCTGGGCCTTGAGCTCGTCGCGAATCTTGTCGGCCAGCGCGAAGTTTTTCTCCTTGCGTGCCTGCTGGCGCTGCGCGATCAGCTCCTCGATCTGCGCGTCCAGACTTTCCTTCTTGCGGTTGTACAGCAGTCCCAGCACATCTGCCAGCTCGTCGAACTGTTTGGCCGCCGCCTCCAGCGGTTCCTTTGCCCGCGGGGAAGCGATGAAGGTGTTGATGTCGCGCGCCAGCTCAAACAGGGCGGCGATGCCGTCGGCGGTGTTCAGGTCATCATCCATCGCCTCGATGAACTGCTCGCGGCGCTTCTCCAACTGCTGCATCAGCTGGCTGTCGGCTTCAGCGTCGGCAGTCTGCGACAGGGCGTTCTGGATGGCAAAGTCCAGATTGTCGCGGCAGTTGTACAGCCGCTCCAGCGCCGCCTTGCACTGTTCGATGATGGCAAGGCTATAGTTGATGGGGCTGCGGTAGTGGGCGGAGAGCATCATGTACTTGATCGGCTCGTAGCCGTACTTTTCCGCCACCTCGCGGACGGTGAAGAAGTTGCCCAGCGACTTGCTCATCTTCTTGTTGTCCACATTGATGTAGCCGTTGTGCATCCAGTAGCGCGCGTAGGGCTTGCCGGTGCAGCACTCGGACTGGGCAATCTCATTTTCGTGGTGGGGGAAGATCAGGTCCTGTCCGCCGCAGTGGATGTCGATGGTCTGGCCCAGGTGCTTGTGGATCATCGCGGTGCACTCGATGTGCCAGCCCGGACGGCCCTCGCCCCAGCGGGACGGCCAGCTCGGCTCACCCGGCTTGGCAGCCTTCCAGAGCACAAAGTCCAGCGGGTCCTCCTTGTGCTCGCCCACGCTGATGCGCGCGCCGCTCTCCAGCTCCTCCAGCGGCTGGTGGGAGAGCTTGCCATAGCCCGGGTCCTTGCGGGTGCGGAACAGCACGTCGCCGTTTGCCTCATAAGCAAAGCCCTGATCCTCCAGCGTCTCGACGATTTTTTTGATTTCGTCGATGGTCTCGGTCGCCTTCGGGTGGATGGTGGCCGGACGGATGCCCAGGCCCTCGGTGTCGGTCAGATACTCGCCAATATAGCGCTCGGCGATCTCTTTGGCGGTGACGCCCTCCTCGTTTGCCTTCTTGATAATCTTGTCGTCGATGTCGGTGAAGTTCTGCACGAAGGTCACGTCGTAGCCGCGGAACTCCAGGTACCGGCGCAGGGTGTCAAAGATGCAGATCGGGCGGGCGTTGCCGATGTGGATAAAGTTATAGACGGTCGGCCCGCAGGCGTACATCTTGACCTTGCCCGGCTCCAGCGGGACAAATTCCTCTTTCTGTCGGGTGAGGGTGTTGAAAATTTTCATTTTTTCATCTCTCCTTTTTTTGATTGTATGTCCAAACAAAGCTGATGATACAAATTTTTCTTTTTCCAGTTTCTGCCTCGAACCTTGCGAGGAGGGCTGCGCCCTCCCGGAGCAAGTCGTCAGACTTGGCTCCTTACTCCTCCCTTGATGCGGGCGCTCCGCGAGAGCATGGCTTTGCCATGCTCGGCGCCCCGGGTGACTTTCTTACGAAAAGAAAGTCACCAAAGATTCGCCAGGAACCTCCTGGTTCCTGGACCTCCGGCGAAGGGGGCCTCGCCCCCTTTGATCCCCCGGCTTTCTGCCCTAGCGGTATTGGTTGCGGAGGTAAAGAGTCTGCGGCATCCTCAGGGAAGTTTAGCTGCATAGGGTGGCACCCCTTTCTGGGGGGAGCAACGCTTGCGTTGCTGGGGGGATGATAATGCCCCCCCAAGGGGAGTACCCAGAGGGGAACCCCCTCTGGGAGATTCTTTGGTGACTTTCTCATCGGGGAGGAGAGTTAGGCAAAGCCTAACTCCGTCACCCTTGGAGGGGCGGAGCGCCCTCCTCATGGGGAGGAGTGCAGAGGATGGGGCGCAGCCCCTCCTCGCATCGTTCAGTACCGACCCGGGGCGCAGCCCCAAGAAAAAAAGGACCGCCCCCAACCGCCCTTTTGGGCAGTTGAAGGCGGCTTTACTCCGCGGTTCCACTTCAACATTTATCGCTCTTGCCCCTTAACGCGGGGGGGACGTGCCCCCATACTGATTCTTCACGTTCCGGGGGCCTGCTGACAGGTGCATTCAAAAAGGAATTACCCGCAGCCGGCTCTCACCTTTGCCCGGCCTCTCTGTCGGGGGATTTTCCTTCTCTACTTTTCCTGTGTCAACGCATTTTTGCTGATTCGATTTTTAAAAGTTTACCACATTCAAAAATAAATTGCAAGCTCATTTTGCCTGCGCGATGAGCGCGCGGTTCTTCCACAGATAGTTTGCGCCCGAAAGCAGCGTCAGGCCCAGCGACAGCACCATCAGCGCGACGTGCAGCGCCCAGGCCGCCGGCACGCCGCTCCAGAAATGCTGCATCAGCAGCGCGTAGGCAATCCAGACCATGGTGGTCGCGGTCTTATATTTGCCCCAGCGGTCGGCGGCGATGACGATGCCCTTGCCCGCCGCGATCAGCCGCAGCGAGGTCACCAAAAACTCCCGCGCCAAGATCAGAATGACCACCCACGCCGGGGCCAGCCCCAGCGGGATGAAGTAGACCAGCGCTGCCGTCACCAGAATCTTGTCGGCCAGCGGGTCCATAAATTTGCCAAAGTCGGTGATGAGGTTATATTTTCTGGCAATCTTGCCGTCGATCATATCGGTCAGCGACGCCGCCACAAAGACAGCGAACGCCCACAGCATGTGTCCCGGCAGACTGTCCAGCTCGACAAAGACCATGAACACCGGAATCAGCAAAATCCGCAGCATGGTCAGTTTGTTCGGTAAATTCATCGAGAACCCTTCTTTTCATTTTTAGGATGATGGGGGAAACGCATCGATTAGGCCAGAATCTCCCGGCCAACCAGGTCGTAGCCGACCGAGTCGAGCACCTCGACCCAGATAAACTCGCCCGGCCTTACCTCCTCGCGTTCGGTGAGAAAGCTGACGCGGGTGTCGATGTCCGGCGCATCCATGTAGCTTCTGCCGTAGTACATCTGCTGGTCCTCGTCGTAGCCCTCCACCAGCACCTCCATCTTCTGACCGATGAGCTCCCTGCCTTTTTCGAAGGCGATATCCATCTGCTCCTCCATAATCAGGTCGGCGCGGTGCATCCGCAGCTCGGGGTCGAGCTGGTCCTCCCGCTCGCCGGCAGGGGTGTCCTCCTCCTGCGAATAGGCAAAGCAGCCCAGCCGCTCAAAGCGCACGGTGCGCACAAACTCGCACAGCTGCTCAAAGTCCTCCTCGGTCTCGCCGGGGAAACCGGCAATCAGGGTGGTGCGCAGCACCACGCCCGGCACCTTGTCGCGGATTTTTTGCATCAGCGCGCACAGCGAGTCAAAGTCTCCCTTGCGGTTCATCTCTTTGAGCACCCTGCCGCTGGCGTGCTGCAGGGGCAGGTCGATGTATTTGACCACCTTCGGCTCCCGCGCCATGACCTCCAGCAGGCCGTCGGTCACCCGGTCCGGATAGCCGTACAGCACCCGGATCCAGTGGAAGCCGTCGATCTTGCACAGCTCGGTCAGCAGCTTATCCAGCGAGTACTCGCCGTACAGGTCCTGGCCGTATTTGGTGGTGTCCTGCGCCACCAGGTTCAGCTCCTTGACGCCGCTTTCCGCAAGTCCTCTGGCTTCCTCCAGGATGTCCTCCATCCGGCGGGAGCGGTAGCCGCCGCGGATCAGCGGAATCGCGCAGAAGCTGCAGCGGTTGTCACAGCCCTCCGCAATTTTAAGGTAAGCGGAATATTTCTCGGTGCTCAAGACGCGGCCGCCGTTGAGCGGCAGGTCGGCCTTGTCGCCAAACGCCGCTACACGGTGTCCGTCCAGCGCCTCCTTGACCGCCTTTGCGATCTCGGTGTTTTTGCCGATGCCCAGCACCACATCCGCCTCCGGAATCTCGCTGACCAGCTGGTCCTGATATCGCTCGGCCAGACAGCCGGTGACCACCAGCACCTTGACCTGGCCCTCGTTTTTGAGCTGAGCAAACTCGAAGATGGTCTCGATCGACTCCTTCTTTGCGTCCTCGATAAAGCCGCAGGTGTTGATGATGACCACATCGCACTGCTGCGGGTCGGCACAGATTTCATAGCCGTTTTCCAGCATCAGCGCCAGTAAAATCTCGGCGTCGACCTGGTTTTTGGAGCATCCCAGCGACACCATTCCTACTTTGATTGCCATAGTTTCTTCCTTCCTATTTTATCGGATAAACCCATTTTCCCGTCATTCTTCGGTCTCCCGTTCCTGCTGCAGCGCCTCGATCTCCCGCCGGATTTCCCCATAAGGGTAGCCCCTGCGCATCAGCCCCCGGATGGCGCGCGCCTGCCCCTTGGGGTCGTCCAAAACCGAGCCGTATTTCTTTTCCAGCAGCTGCCGCAGCGGCGGGAGCTGCACCGGTTTGAGAGAGGGCGCTTGTTCCTCCGGTTCCTCATCGGAAGATTCGGCGCGCAGCTTTTCCATCTCCCCGCGGATCTCCCCGGGGTCGTACCCCAGACGCACCAGCGCCGAAAAGGCGCGGCGGCGGCCCTTCTCCTCGCGCAGGGAAGCAGCGTACTTTTTTTCCAGCAGCTGCCGCAGGGCCTGCCGCTCGTCGTAGCCTGCAAACAGCTCCAACGCATCCTCAATTTCATTTTGTCCAATGCCTCTGTGTGCAAGCTCCTGCCGTACGCGGCTGAGGCTGTAATGTTTGAGGTGGACAAGGTCCCTGGCGGCGCGCTGGGCATAGTCCAGGTCGTCGATCAGCCCCAGCTCGGCGCAGCGCTCCATCACCCGGTCGATGCAGTCGGGGGAAAAATCTTCCTCCAGCTTTTGCCGCAGCTGCGCGCTGGCGTAGGAGCGGCGGGAGAGCAGCGAAAAGGCCTTCTCCTTGGCCTTCTGGTACTGGGTCTGCTCCCGCAGCTGCTCATAGGCCCGCTCGTCCAGCCGCTTGCCCACCTTCAGGTCGTGGCGCAGCAGCGTCTCGTCGTCGACCGAGAAATCAAACTCCCCGTCAAAAAAGACCGCCATCCGCCCGCGCTTGGTCTCCTTGAGCGCGGTGATCCGGCGCACCTGCTGTGGATATTCCTCCATTATTTATCGTCCGCCTCGATGTCGATCAGGCTGGAGGAGGATTTCTGCGAGCCAAAGTCCTCGTCCAGGTCAGGGATGGAGCTGCTCTCTTCCCTCATCGGAACGACCGTTTCCTCCGGCTGGGAAGCTGCCGGTTTATCGGCCACGTCCTCCTTCTTCTTTGCCTTGGATGGAGCCAGCAGCTGGTCCTTCTGGTCCATCACCTGCTTGGCAATCTGCTCGCGGACATCCGGATTTTCCTTTAAGTACTGTTTTACCTTGTCGCGGCCCTGGCCGATGCGGTTGCCCTCATAGCTGTACCAGGAGCCGGACTTTTTGATGATGTCCAGTTTGACGGCAAGGTCGATGATCTCACCCTCGCGGGAGATGCCTTCGCCGTACATGATGTCAAATTCCGCCTCGCGGAACGGCGGGGCGACCTTGTTCTTGACCACCTTGACCCGGGTGAGGTTGCCGATGATTTCGCCGCCCTCCTTGATCGGGTCCTTTTTGCGCACGTCCAGACGGACAGAGGAATAGAACTTGAGCGCGCGGCCGCCGGGGGTGGTCTCCGGATTGCCGTACATGACGCCGATCTTCTCACGCAGCTGGTTGATGAAGATGCAGACGGCGTTGGATTTGGAGATGGCGCCGGTCAGTTTGCGCAGCGCCTGGGACATCAGCCTTGCCTGCAGGCCGACAAACGAATCGCCCATCTCTCCCTCGATCTCGGCCTTGGTGGTCATCGCGGCGACCGAGTCGACAACGACCACGTCGATGGCGCCGGAGCGCACCAGCGCCTCACAGATTTCCAGCGCCTGTTCGCCGGTGTCCGGCTGGGAAACCAAAAGCGAGTCGATATCGACGCCCAGCGCCTGCGCATAGACCGGGTCCAGCGCGTGCTCGACGTCGATGAACACCGCTTCGCCGCCCATCTTCTGGGCCTCGGCCACGATGTGCAGGGCGACGGTGGTTTTACCGGAACTTTCCGGGCCGTAGATCTCGACGATTCTTCCCCGCGGAACGCCGCCGATGCCCAGCGCGATGTCCAGCGAGAGGGAGCCGGTCGGGATGGCCTCGACGTTGAGCGAGGAGTTCTGTCCCAGCTTCATGACTGCGCCCTTGCCAAACTGCTTTTCGATCTGAGCCAGCGCCGTTTGCAGGGCCTTTTCTTTTTCGGATTCTGCCATATTTTCCTCCTTGTATCAAAACCTGAATGGATATTCTACGTCACAACAAAAACAATACATCTGCCGTATCATTTTCTTCCTTTCATTATATTACATCGCCCCCAAAAAGGCAAGCAGTCCACGGCAGCTTCTTTGCAGGGGCAGGCACCTGGCTTGCAGCCCGGCTTTTCCCAAAATGCAGGAAGGCTCTCCCGCAGGGGGAGAGCCTTCCCTATCAAGCAACAAAACTAGTCCGGATACTGTGCCCGCGGGCCGCCGATCAGCTTTGGACGGCTGCGCACGCAGGTGACGTGCGCCCCGCCGATCTCGGTGATGCCCACCCGCACCGGAATCTGCACATGTTTGATGTGCTGGCCGATGAAGGTGTCGCCGATATCGATGCCGGCCCTGGCCACCACATGCTCGACCATGACCGGGTCGTCAAACCGTTCATAGGCTGCCACCGAGCAGGCGCCGCCGGCGTGAAGCGCGGGCTTGACGGTGACGATCTCAAAGCCGTACTTTTCCGCCGCCGCCCGCTCGATGACCAGCGCGCGGTTGATGTGCTCGCAGCCCTGCACGGCCAGATAGAGGCCCTTTTCCTTTAAGATGGGCAGCAGTGCTTCGATGACTGTCTGGCCGACCTCGGCGCTGGAGGCCTTGCCGATCTGCCCGCCGCAGATCTCGCTCGAGCTGCAGCCCAGCACAAAAACGTCGCCTTCGCGCAGGTTTGCCACCTCCAGCAGGCGGTTGGCCACCAGGGTTACCTGTTCCTTGATTGTTTGCAGTTCCACTTGCATGGTGATTCTCCTTTCTTTTTATTCTTCTGCGGTCTTTTTAATCAGAACACTTGTTCCATTTGCAACTACGCCTATCAAATTTCCTGTAAAAGTAATATAGTCAAAATCAACTCCAATGATAGCATTGCCCCCGATATCTATTGAGGTTAATATGAGCTTTTCTAACGCTGCTTCCTTCGCTTGCTTTAATTTATTAGAAAACATATTTGTAGAGCTACCAAAAAAGTCCGAAAAGGAGGCTGAAAATTCAGATACAAACCCAGTTCCCAGCACTGTTTCACCACTGATCACCTGTTTGTAATCTACAATTTTAAACCCCTCAAAATTAAAGCCTGTTGTCAACATATGTCCGGAAATTTTCTCTTTTATTTTTCTTTGTTCTTCATCTTCCGAATTTGAGGTTCCCATAAACTTCTGTCTTTTTTGCTCTATATATTTATCAATATATTTTTGCCCCTCCAAAGTAACCTGTTCTTCAGCAATGCTTTTACTCTTCTTACATCCTTTTTCAAAATTATCAATTGATGTCGAATCTTCCATTTCCTTAAATATTAGATTATAACAATCGTTACAAACCACATTTTTATCGTCCTCCACTAGCTCATAATATGATTTTAAAAATGTGATATTTTTTTCACAGCACACACATTTTGGCATTTTTTATTTACCTCATAATTTATTTGTTCTAAATGTAGTTCCTTTGGAAATCTCTATTCTTTCTATTCACGGCCAAACATTCTGCGTTCTTCACAGAAGTTCTCTTATCTCCTATGCGCAAATATATTTCTACTCATCTCCCCCCGGGTGACTTTCCCGTCGCGGGGAAAGTCACCAAAGGCGCGCCAAGGGCTGCGCCCTTTGGAATCCCCCGGTGCGGAGTCTCCGCCCTTTTCGCGCTCGCTACGCATCGCGCCGGGCTACCCTCAGCCCCTTCGCCGGAGGTCCAGGAACCAGGAGGTTCCTGGCGTATCTTTGCCTACTTTCTCTACGCGAGAAAGTAGGCCGGGGTGCGGGGCGGAGCGCCCGCTGGTGGGTGCAGGGGCTACCGTCCTGCAAAACCCCGGGAGAGAAAAAACGCCTATGGGCGAATCACATCCTTGCCGCCCATGTACATCCACAGCGGCTCCGGGATGCGGACCGAACCGTCGTCGTTGAGGTTGTTCTCCAAAAATGCAATCAGCATGCGCGGCGGCGCAACGACGGTGTTGTTGAGGGTGTGCGGCAGATAGGTCTGCTTGGTCTCCTTGTTCTTGACGCGGATACCAAGGCGCCTTGCCTGCGCGTCGCCCAGGTTGGAGCAGCTGCCCACCTCAAAGTATTTCTGCTGGCGCGGGCTCCACGCCTCGACGTCCAGGCTCTTGACTTTTAAGTCCGCCAGGTCTCCCGAGCAGCACTCCAGGGTGCGCACCGGGATGTCCAGCGAGCGGAAGAAGTCGACGGTGTTCTGCCACAGCTTTTTAAACCAGTCCATGCTCTCCTCCGGCTTGCAGACGACAATCATCTCCTGCTTCTCAAACTGGTGGATGCGGTAGACGCCGCGCTCCTCGATGCCGTGCGCGCCGACCTCTTTTCTAAAGCATGGGGAATAGCTGGTCAGCGTCTGCGGCAGCTGGGACTCGTCGAGGATGGTGTCGATGAATTTGCCGATCATCGAGTGCTCACTGGTGCCGATCAGGTACAGGTCCTCGCCCTCGATCTTATACATCATGTTCTCCATCTCGGCAAAGCTCATGACGCCGTTGACGACGCTGGAGCGGATCATGAACGGCGGGATGTAGTAGGTGAATCCCCGGTCGATCATAAAGTCTCTGGCGTAGGACAGGATGGCCGACTGCAGTCTGGCGATGTCGCCGCACAGGTAGTAGAAGCCGGTGCCGCTGGTCTTTCTGGCACTGTCCAGATCGATGCCGTGCAGCCGCTCCATGATGTCGACATGGTATGGAATCTCAAACGGCGGCACAACCGGCTCGCCAAAGCGCTCGATCTCCACGTTTTCGCTGTCGTCCTTGCCGATCGGGACCGACTCGTCGATGATGTTCGGAATGACCATCATCCGCTTTTTGATCTCCTCGGTCAGCTCGCCTTCCTTGACCTCCAGCTCCTCCAGCTCCTGGGCCATGGCGGTGACCTGCGCCTTTACCTGCTCAGCCTCCTCCTTCTGGCCCTTTGCCATCAGGCCGCCGATCTGCTTGGAGAGGGTGTTGCGCTGGCCGCGCAGATAGTCGCCGCGGGATTTTGCGTCGCGGAACTGTTTGTCCAGCTCCAGCACCTCATCGACCAGGACCAGCTTTTCGTCCTGAAATTTCTTTTTGATGTTTTCCTTTACAAGGTCCGGGTTGGAGCGGACCAGTCTGATATCCAGCATGGTGATATCCTCCTTGACAAAATTGTTTTGATAGCCGTTCCACTCTGCCGGGCGGGATCAAACAAAAAAATCCTCCCGCCCAAAAACATGGGACGAAAGGAACCTTTCCGTGTTGCCACCCAAATTGCGCCCTCCCCAAAGGGAGAATGCCACTCGTTGCCGGCGCTTTATGGGGCGCCTCCCCCCGGCTTTCACCGGACGCTCTGGAAGTGGAAATCGACTCTCTGCCTGCCGGCTCACACCTGCCGCCGGCTCTCTGCAAGACTTATCTTGAGACGACCTTTTCCGTCATCGCGCGCTTTTTCTATTTCAAGGTTATTATATACCCTTCCCCGAGGATTTGTAAAGGGGATTTTGGGAGAAACTCTCCTCTTTTTTGTTTTCCCAAAAGCGCAAGGGGTAAAAACTTCTCCGTCAAAAGTTTTTCTTGCACATTAGATTCCTTTTTTAAGCCACAAAAAGGGAGGGGCCCCTTTGCCCCTCCCGCAAACATTATTTCACCAGAATCTGACTGTCGGCGGCAGCGCCGCTGTCGCTGCTGCGAATCCAGCCGTCCTTGACAGTAAAGGTGGTCCTGCTGACCTCCTGCTCATAGGTAAAGCCGTTCTCGTCCTGCACCCGCATGACAAAGCTGACGACATCCCCCTCTTTGAGCCCGCCCAGCGTGCCCTGCCAGGTGTTGGGGTACTCAGTGTTGTTTGAGCTGTAGACCTTGAGCACCGAGCCGTCGGGCTGCACCTCTTTCTGCACGGAGGTTTCCTGCTGCTCCGACTCTGTCTGTTCACCGCTCTGGCCAAGCTGCCGTGTCTCCACCTCGTCGCCGTTGAGGTAGAGACTGATGCTGGCTCCGGTCATCTCAGGGCCGTTTGATGCGCCGCCTGCGTCATAGCTGGTCATCAGGCTGACCTTGGCATAGGCGGTGTAATCGATGGAGGATTTGTCCGCTGAAGCGACCTCAAAGCTCTCAAAGCCGCCCTCCATCTGGGGGTGCAGCAGCTTTAATCCCCAGACCGCGCTCTGATCCTGCAGCTTTTCCTGGCGGATGGCGGTACCGTCCTGCATCTCGACGGTCAGCGAGACATAGTCCACCAGCGGGATGGTCATCTGCGCCTCGTACACGCCGGACTCCACCCGCTCGGCGTCCACGCTGCGCTCTTCAAAGCCCTCGGTATCGAACACCATGTCGTAGCCCTGATCTTTGGCCGAATGGCCGGTGCAGCGCAGCCGCACCTGGGTCTGATCGTCAAACTCTTTCGGCATGATGCGCACCGTCATCTCCATCGTCTGGTTCTGCTGGCTGCACTCGCCCCAGATCACCTTGTAGTCTGAGACGATGCTGGCGCTCTTTTCTGCGGTCTGGGTGATGGTGGTGATGGCGGAATTGAGGGTGGAGTTGATGTCGCTGTCGATGCTGGTGACCGAATGCTGCACCGCGCTCAGGTTGTCCTCCAGCTTTCTCACCCGCGCTAAAGTCACCGCGGAAAAGCTGACCGAGGAGACCGCGATCAGGCAGAGGAAAACGACCGCCGCTGTCTTCCATTTTTTATTCATGCATGGTTCCTCCTTCTATCGTAAAAGGCGGCGGCGCTGCGGCCGTCGGTCCTGTCTGTTTCAAAAAGGAAATTGTCCTTCCTACCAAAAGTATACCGGATTTTGACAGCGATTGCAAGTTCCATTTGCCTGTTATAAATTTCCATAGTATAATGGTTTTGTAAACTTTTTAAGCTCGTAAAAGGAGGTCTTTCGATGAGCGACACCCGCCAGGAATTTTTGCACAACAGCGGAGCCAACATTTTTTATTCCGAATACTTCCCTGCAGACCCGCAGGCCCCCACCCTCATCCTGCTGCACGGCAACGGGGAGGATCACACCTATTTTGTCAAGCAGATCCCTGCCTTTTCCCCGCACTTCCGTCTGGTGCTGATGGACACCCGCGGACAGGGACAGTCCACCGGCGGGGACGGAGAGCTCAACTTCTCGGTCTTTGCCGCCGACCTGCTGGCCCTGATGGACCATTTGCAGATTGCAAAGGCGCACCTGCTGGGCTTTTCGGACGGGGGCAATCTGGCGCTGACCTTCGCCCTTGCCCATCCCGAGCGGGTGCAGTCGCTGATCCTCAACGGCGCAAACCTTGAGCCCGGCGGCGTCAAGCTCTCCACCCAGCTGCCCATCGTGCTGGGATACGGCTGCTGCCGCCTGCTTTCCCCTTTCTCGCACAAGGCCCGGCAAAACGGCGCGGTGCTGGGGCTGATGGTCAACCATCCGCACATCCCGTCGCAGGCGCTTGCCGCCCTGACCATGCCGGCACTGGTGATTGTCGGCGAGCGGGACATGATCCGCGACCGCCACAGCCAGCTCATCGCACGCTCGCTGCCAAACGCGCAGTTTGTGCGCATCCCCGGCGGCGACCATTTCTGCGCAGCCAAGTGTCCGGAGGTCTTTAACCATGCGGTCCTCTCCTTTTTGCAAAATCTTCCCGCATAAAAGTTCCCTCCCTTTAGGGATAGCCCGCCTGTTTTCCGCATAAGATTGCGGAGAAAGGGGGCTTTTTTATGAAAATTTTCACCCTGCGCGCCAGGACCCTTCTCCCGCTGGCGGCTGTCGGGGGCGCGTTGCTGCTGGGGCTTGCGGCAGTTTTTCTTGTGCCACCGGTGCAGTCCGCCTTTTCCTCCACCTCCGGGCGGCAGCTTCCCATCTATTCGGTGCAGACCGATGAAAAGAAGGCTGCGCTCGGCATCAACTGCGCCTGGGACGACGCCGACATCCTGCCCATGATCTCCACCCTGCAAGAGTACGACGTCAAAGCCACCTTCTTCCTGCTGGGGGAGTGGGCCGCCAAATACCCTGCCGCCGCCCGGACCATCGCGCTGGCCGGGCAGGAAATCGGCAGCCACGCCAACACCCACCGCGACCTGGACACCTTGAGCGAGGAGGAAATCCTACAGGAGATCGCCTCCTCCTGCCAGAACATCGAGGCGGCCTGCGGGGTCAGGCCGGTTCTGCTGCGCCCGCCGTCCGGCAGCTACAACGACGCGGTCATCCAGTGCATCCACCGCGCCGGCTGCATCCCCATCCAGTGGAATTTGGACACACTGGACTGGCAGGGACTTAGTGCCGAAGAAATCGCCGCACGGGTTTCCCGCCAGCTGCAGCCCGGCAGCATCCTGCTGCTGCACGCCGGCGCAGAATATTCCGCCGAAGCGCTGCCGCTGATTTTGCAGACCGCCCGGCAGATGGGCTACCAGCTTGTACCGGTCGGGGAGCTCATCGACCCGGACAGCGAAACGGTCGACCACACCGGTATGCAGCTTGCCGCCCCCGCATCCTAGTATACTGATTTTGTCTTTTATTAAACTAATTGCTGCAAAATTTAACTAAAAAGGCAATTCTATCCTATTTTATTCACCTAAAGGAATTTTAATATTTGTAAAACAATAAATTACGACATTATACACAGCCCATTCATCTTTCTGCTGTATGGTATAGGTACGGTGCGGGAGGGCCGTACCGTATCATACAGAAGGGAGTTTTTTCGATGAAAAATCTTTTTGCCGTATTGCTTGCATCGCTGATGCTGTTTTCTTTTGCCGCCTGTTCTTCCGAGACTGACAGCAGCTCCGATACAAACCAGAGCAATGTAGAGACGGTCACAACCGATGAGGAATCCGGCTCTGACTCCACCGAGGAGACAACCGACGAGACCGATTCTGAGACCGCTGCCGACGCGACCGATGAAACCGGCACCGACGCAAGCGACGAGACCGGCAGCGATGAGACCGGCTCCGACCAAACCGATGAAACAGGCAGCAGCGAGACCGACTCCGCAACCAATACCGGCGTCTATACCGGCACAGCTGATCCCGCCGAGGAGCAGACCATCACCGGCACCATCCTCGACGCGACAATGAGCACCGTGACCATCCAGACCGAGGATGGCGAGGAGCTTTCCTTCTCCATCCCAGACGACGCGGATGAGACGGAGGTGGACGGCATGACCGTCGGAGACACACTGGAGATTACTTACACCGGCACCATCGACGGCACCGACACCTCGGGCGCCACCGTTGTCAAGCTGGTCCAGACCAGCGCGCAGTAGTTTTTTCTGCAATCTTCCTTATCTTTTCGACATACACTCTTCCAGAGGGAAGGCGGGGTTTTTCCCCGCCTTCCCTCTTTTGCGCATAAAATTCCCTCTCTCTGTCCATGCTGACAGAAAACAAAAGGGGGCCTTTTGCCGATGTTTTCTTCCATGCGCCTGCGCGCTTTTCTGATGGCGTTCACCTCCGCCTTTCTCTGCTTCATCGTCTTTTGGATGGCGGTGCTGCTGCTCAATCCCACCGCCGTTTCCTCCTCCCGCCAGCAGGAGGAGGTGCCTTTGGAGCAGGGCGGCTCGCTTTATCTGCCCACCAAATCCGACTGCATGACCCTGCTGCTGTGCGAAGAGGGGGAGCATCCCTCCCTCTTTTTCCTGCTGCGCTTTGACCCGGTGGAGGGGCGCATCCCCATCTTTGCCTTCCCGCAGCAGCTGGTGCTCACCCACAAGCAGGTTGCCGAACCGGCCGAAAAAATCTTTGCCGCCCACGGCATCGAGGGCATCCGGCAGGCGCTGCAGGAAAGCTGGAACCTTCCGGTCGACCGCTACCTGATGCTCTCCAAAGAGGCCGCTGTGGAGCTGCTGCAGCAGTTTGGCCCCACCGCCCTCACCCTGTCCGAGCAGGTCGAGCTGACCGTCGGCGGCATCGGCATCACGCTGGAAAAGGGGGTGCAGCTGCTGGACGGGCAGCGGCTGTGGGAGCTGCTGCGCAAGGAACTGCCTGCCGACACCCTGCTGCAGTGCGAGCTGCTGCCCGAGCTGATGGCGCTGTGCATCAACCAGCACCTGGAATATCTGCAGCAGGATTACTCCTCCAGCCTTTTTTCCGCCGCCGTCAACGCCGGGACCAGCGACCTGATCTTTTCCGACTACGACACCCGCCGGCAGGCTGCCGCCTTCCTCTCCCAGCTCTCCGAGGAGCCGGCGCAGCCGCTGACGGCGGCGTTTGTGCGCAATCCCGACGCCACCCTCTCCCTCTCCGACGACAGCCTGCAGGCAGTCTTGGCCGCCTTTGACGCGCAGGCCGCCCCGACACAAAGCTCTTGACAAGCGGCACAAATTGGGTATGATGAATAGTGGAAGGTTTTTACAAAGGAGGATTTTTCCATGAGTCAACTTCACCCGATCCCCGTTTCTGAACTGCAGCAAAACGTCTTCACCGCCATCGGCAAGGAGTGGATGCTGATCACCGCCGAGACCGAAAAGGACGGCAAACCGACAGCCAACACCATGACCGCCAGCTGGGGCGGGCTGGGCCGCCTGTGGAACAAGGACGTGGCCTTTGCCTTTATTCGCCCGCAGCGCTACACCAAGGAATTTGTCGACAACGCCGACACCTTCTCCCTGTGTTTTTTTGGCGGGGAAAAGATGCAGGAGCTGGGATACCTTGGCACCGCCTCCGGACGGGACGAGGACAAGATCGCCAAATCCGGTCTGACCCTCACCCACATCGATGGTGTTCCCTGCTTTGAGGAGGCCACCACCGTGCTGCTCTGCCGCAAGATGTATGTCCAGACGCTGCGCGAGGACTGCTTTACCGACCGCGCGGTGATGGAGAGCAGCTACCCGCAGCGCGACTTCCACGACCTCTATGTCGCCGAAATTATGAAGGTGCTGGTCAAGTAAATTTCCCATCGAAAACACAGACGGCTGCCGGAAACCCATTCGGCGGCGCTTTGCAAAAAAAATGCTGAAAAGGCGATCGCTCCCCTTTTCAGCATTTTTGCCTTCTTTCCTTTTCTCTTTTTGCGCGCTTTCTTTTGAGCAGCCAGAGCGGCAGCACCACCACCGCCACCGAAAAGGCCGCCATCAGCAGCAGCGCGCTTTGATAGTCAACCTTTGCCGCCGCCAGCTGCCAGGAGCTGCCCGCCGCCGCGCCGATGCCGATCAGCACCGTGTCCCAAACCGCCGTCCCGATGGCGGTCAGCAGCAAAAACGGCAGCATCGGCATCCGGGCGGTGCCCGCCGGGATGGAGATCAGGCTGCGCACCATCGGCACACACCGGCAGAGCAGCACCGCAATCTTTCCCCGCTTGCAAAACCACCGCTCGGCGTCCTCAATCTCCTCGGGCTGAAAGCCGAGATGGGACAGCTTTTCCACCGGCAGCGCCCGGCCCAGGCCGTACAGCACCACCGCCCCCAACAGAGAACCGAGCGTCGCCGAGAGAATGGCCTGAAAGCGGGTCAGCTCGCTGCAGGTGGTCAAAAATCCCGCGCAGGTCAGCACCACCTCCGAGGGAATGGGCGGGAAGATATTCTCCGCCGCCATCAACAGCAGGATGATCAAAAATCCCCACTGCCCCGCCGACTGCATGACCTGTACAATCCACTGTTCCATAACGACCCTCCCCGCACCTTCGCTTTCTTCTGACCTGGCATCCATTCTTCTTCACAACACCTTATGCGATAGGAGTTCCTTTTATGAATCAACATCAGTATCGGGCACTCACTGGCTGGGCGCGGCAGAACCCCGCCCGCCAGCAGGTGATGACCGGCCTTTGCCGCCTGCTGCCCTACTCCCTGTTCTTTTTTTACGCCGCCGCTTCCCTTTGCCTCATCGCCCATTTTGCCCGCACCGGGACGATGAATCTGCTCCAGTTTTCGTTTTGGGCGGTGCCTGCCGCGGGACTCATTTTGGTCAGCCTGATCCGCAAGGCGCTCAATCTCCCCCGCCCCAGCGAGCTGTTCGACTTCGACCCGCTGCTCTCGCACGAAAACGGCTGCTCCTGCCCCAGCCGCCACACCGCTTCCTCCTTCCTGATTGCGTGTGCACTGTTCTGGCTGACCTATCTGGGGCTGTTCCCGCTCCCGCTGTCCATCCTGGCGCTGTGCTGCGCTGTCCTCACCGCCATCTCCCGCGTGATTGCGGGGGTCCATTTTCCGCGCGATGTGCTGGCAGGGATGCTGTTTGGCATCCTGTTCTCGGCCGTTGGGTACGGGGCGGTTTTCGGGCTTTTTTCAATGCTGCTGCCTTTGGGCTAAGGGAAAGGAGCAGGCCGGTGACAGGCCTGCTCCTGTTCTTTTTGATTCTCTCAGCACCATTTTTCACAGACTCATAAATCCCTGCACCGTACAGACAACCGCTGCCACCATCATTGTCAGGAAGGAAAGGGTAAAGATTGACGCGAACCACAGCGGGATGAGCGACAGCAGCATCTGTACCGGCGCAAATTTCCCCGGGGAGAGCATATAAGCACCTGTCCTGTTGTCGCGGTAAAGGGTGTGCATTGTGCCCGGCGCATAGTGTCTGGGATTTCGAGACTGGCGGCAGAGCCAGCACACCGTTCCCTGCAGGGTTTCGCAGCAAAAGAGCGGGTAATCGTCATGGCTCTCGCTGTCCGAATACACGATGCAGCCCATGCACTGGGCAGGGACTTCTTCCAGCCGCCCAAGCATCTTCCGAGCCAGCCACCCAAGCGTCCTTACCAGCGGCTGCAGCCCCATCGGCATCAAAAAGAGAACAGCCACCAGGCTAAACAGGAAAAAGAAATAGGTCACCGCCAAAAAGGTCATGGTGCTGGCGAGATTTTGTTGCTCCATGGTGAAACCGTTTAGCTGTGCCAGGAAATCCCATCCCTGCGCCGCAACCACCGCACCTACCGTGACAAACACCGCCCCCGAGAGCAGCTGCAGCGTCCACCACGGCCGCACCTCCCGGCAAAAGATCCACTCATCCGTATCCGGACGGTAGAAAATCTTCAGCCACTCACCGGTGCGGGGCGCGTCCGGCGCCTTGTCAAAGGATTTTTTCACCGTATAGCTCGTTCCCCTGCAGGCAAAGGCCATCGTAACGGCCGCGCTGCTGTTTTGGCTTTCGATATCCCCCTGCTCATCCCGGACAATCCTGTAGTCTGCCCTGCTCACCTGGGCGCGGCAGCGGCAGGCACCGATCCAGTAAAGTCTTTTCTTGATGCGGCGCGCCGCGAGGACAAAAAAGGCCACCCCCAGCGCCACCACCGCCAATCCGATCAAATGAATCAAAACCTGCGCCCCCTTTCTTTACCTTTATTCTAACACACCTTTTCCGCATTGGCTACTGCGCCATTTAAAAGGACTGGTAAAATTCTGGTAAGATCAATCCTCCTTTTGGGTCGCAGATTGATAATTTTTCGTCAAATTATAGTCTATTTGTTTGTTTTTTCACAATGAATTTGTGCAAAAACACTTGACAACTCGCCCCTGCTCGTATATAATGTGGGTGGAAAAAAGATTTGATAAAACGTTTTGCCATTCTTCATTCCAACCGAATATGATAAAAAAAGAAAGTCTGTTTCAGGGCGAGGTGAAATTCCTCACTGGCGGTGATGGGCGGTCAGCCACAGGTCCGCGACCCGGTTTTCCCCAACGGGAACCGGCAGACTGGGTGAGAATCCCAGACCAACGGTAAAGTCCGGTATAAAGAAACGGCGCGTATTCTGCACGTTCTCCTCCTGAAATTCCTTTCGGGAGGATTTTTTTATACCTTTCCCCAAAACTGACAGACCTTCTCGATCAAACTTTCCGGCTGCTGCCGGCATTGAGAAAGGGATGTATTCTATGACAAACACCAACACACTTCCACAAAACAACCAGCTCCCGCGCCTGTCCAGGACCCGGATGGTCACACTGATCGGCGTCTTTGCGGCCATCTCCACCATCCTGATGTACATCGAGCTTCCCATTCCCTTCATGCCGCCGTTTTTAAAGATTGACCTGAGCGGCGTGCCGATCCTGATTATGGGCTTCATGTACGGGCCGCTGCCCGCCATCTATGTCACCTGCATCAAGGACATCATCCACATGTTCTCCAGCCAGACCGGCTGTGTGGGCGAGCTGGCAGACATCATCATCCTCTCCTGCTTTGCGGTTGTCTCCTCGGCGCTTTACCGCCGCAACCCCACCACCAAGGGCGTTGCGCTTTCGGTTGCCGCTGGCGCTGTCACCATCACCGTTGTTGGCGCGCTGGCAAACCGCTTCATGCTGATTCCATTTTATTCGCAGATCATGCCTCTGCAGGCCATCATTGATGCCTGCCATGCGGTCAACCCGATGATCGACAGCATCAACGCCTACGTCATCTTCGGCGCGGCGCCCTTTAACCTGATCAAGGGCCTGATCCTCTCCGTCTTCACCCTTCTCCTCTACAAAAAGATGGCCGGTTTCATCCGTTCCCGCGTCGCTTAACCTACCTTTTCTTTGCTAGAAAGAAAAGGTAGGACCAAAAGAAAAGATCATGGCTCGACTGGAAGCTGAAGCTAAAAAGCAGCCTTTCTCTCCTTCCC
>PPYE01432604.1_pt1 | contig 42560 bp, 29 predicted proteins | sample 1559881 | NCBI WGS metagenome assembly PPYE01 (sample SAMN08240022, study PRJNA423297) | Human gut metagenome, whole genome shotgun sequencing project. | reverse complement strand
GGGGGATATGGTGCAGGATAAAACTGGTGGATGCTTTGGCTGTCCCTGCCGGGCAGGGGGAGGAACAAAAAATGACCTTGCTCCATTTGAATGCAGGAGCAAGGTCCGGTGTTTGTCTGAAAGGAAATATGGTTTGGATGGTTTCGCTTCTGAAAATACCCCTTAGCTTTCCGGTGAATTTACGGCGTACTGGGCCAGCTGCATCACATCCAGCACGTTTAACTCCCAGTCGGCATAATAATCCCAGCGAGAAACGAAAGGCGATTGGGCCACAACGTATTGGGCCAAGCTCATCACATCCAACACATCCACGGCAGTGTCGTCGTTGACATCATAATCCAACGACGGGGCGGCAGACTGTAAGGTGATGGAGTAGGTGTATTCCCCGTCGGGGATATCCTGGGGCAGCGCTGCCTCCACCCCCCGGCTCAAATCTTCACAGGTAACCGGAATCTCCCAAGCACCGTTTTCCCCCTGCAAGGAAATGGTCCCGGAGAGGACGCCGCCCTGGCTTTCCGCAGTGTATTCCAGCAGGGAAACACCATTTTCATCGGTCAAATCGGAAAGGGAGAACCCAACCTGCTGCCCGGCGGCCAAAACCGAGGACTGGGCGGCCAGGCTTCCGGAAAAGCTGTCCGAGATAGCCAGTTCCCCGCCAGAACCTGTCTGGGCCTGGAATATGGCCCGGCCGGCCGCACCGGTGAGGGTGAGCTGGAGGGACTGGGCGCCGGAAGGAACTTCCACCGTCTCTCCCGGCAGAATCGAAACCGGCTGGCTCAACTCGCCCTCCTGTTCCCATTGGAGGGAGCCTTGTTCAAACAAGGTGGGCCAGGAGAGGGTGAGGCCGTCGCCGCTGTTTACAGCCGTGGAGAGCAGGGCCGTCTGTGCTTGTGGCTGCTGAATTTGGATGGTAATGGGGTCGGTGGTTTCGACTTCTACCGATTGGGTGATACCGTAATCGGCAAAGGAGATGTCATAGCTTCCCGCCGGGAGATAAATGGGATTGGTGCGGAACAGGTATTGGATGTTGTGCCGGGTAAAGGTGATGTCCCCGTCGGCCAGACTGCCGGAAGAAGTGAAAAAGGTGACCTGGGCACACTGGCTGGAGCGGTTTAATTCCATCTCCGGCTGGTAGTCCGTCAAATCCGCTTTCAGATAGGTGTTAAAGTAAGCAGTGGTGCTGCCGTATCCCAAAGCAAGGCCCAGTTCCCCCTGGACAATCTCCCCCTGTTCATGGACGAAGAAAAACTGATAGATTCCGGTGTCCCGGCTGTAATAATAACCGAAGTCGTCGGAATAGGAGGAGCAGTAACACTCTGCTTCCTCCCCGGCCAGCCGGTAGGTAATCCCGGCTCTGGGACGGTAGGTGGAATTGTTGACGGTGCCGATTTGATAAGAATAATAGTCGTAGAAATCCGACAGGACCAGCTGGGTGCCGTTTTCCGGCGAAAGGTTCATGGTGACATACCGCTGGGGATTGTTGCCATTCACATCCAGGGTGGCGTAGAAGCGCACCTCTGCCTGGATGAGTTCCGGCGGGGCCAGCACGGTGACAGCGGCGCCGGAGGCGGACTTCACCTGAACCGGCTCCGGCAGGTCATAGCAGCCCAGGGCATCCAGGTATCCGAAGGTCAGCTCCTCGTTTTCCTCCAGGGACACGGTGTAGGTGACGCCGTTGGCGACGGAAAGGGTCTGCCCTTCCAGCTCGTCCGCCCAGGCCGCCAAAACCCCCTTTTCGTAGCTGAACAGCACTAGATAATCATGGAGGGGGGTGGTGTATTCCAGAGAATTGTCGTATTGCAGGGTGTAGGTCCAACTGCTGCTGTTGTAACTGCTCAGCTGTAGGGGCATATCCTCTACAATTTCCCACTGCCCCTCGTCGTTTAAAGTATACACATGGTACTCGTCAATGCGGTTGATGCTGGTGCGGTCCACCGCAATTTCCAGGGTGTTGTATACTACTTCCATGGACAGGTCGGCGCTTTCGGTTTTGGTGAGGAGGGTGCGCTGGCCGTCTACAGTAGCGTAGTAGGAGATGGTGATTTCCACCGGATAGTCCCCGGCCTGGTAATCGTTTAAGGGAGCATAGCACCGCAAAGTCCCATCCGGCTGTTCCGAGAGGGAGAGGGTTCCTTCCTGGAAAGAGAGCAATTCCCCGTTGACCGTGGCGCTGACGTCGACCACATCGGTGTAATCGGTGACACGGAGCACCAGGTAGGTGCGGTGTCGGTTCAAATTCAAATCGGTTTCCACCGATTGCAGCACCGGCTCGACCCGGTCCCGCAGGGAACTGGTGCGCTGGGCGGTGGCAGTGTTGTTGGAGGAATCGCTTTCCGGCAAATCCACCGAGACGTTTTCCAGCTCCACCGACAGGGTCATTTCCTCCGAGGGGAGGATGGGAAATTCCAGATAAGAGGAAGAAAAGGCTTCCAGATAGAGGCAGTCGTTCTGGTACACCGTTTCAGTACCGTTTCGCACCGTCACCTTGACCCAGCCGCCCACCGAGCCCATGTTGTTCACATACACGCCCGCGATGCCGGTTTCGCCCCGGATGTAACTCTGCTCCACAACGATATTTTCCGGATACACCGCAAAGTCCGGCAGGCGGCGGACCTCCTGGGCGCTGTCCAAGCTGTCCAGATAGCCGATTTCACCGGCGCCGGAAGAGATGGTGTGAATCTGGGTGTCTGCGGTAACCCGGAAGTGGCCGGCATTGGTGTCGTAATCCCGCTCCAAGGTGTTGGAGCCGGGGCGGAGATTCTCCACTCCCTCGGAAAGGTCTGCAAAGGATACCTGGGACAAGGGCTGCTCCTGGGACTGAAGCACCGTTTCGCCGTTGAGTTTGTAGTCGGTGTTCACTTTTTGGCCGTACCGGTTGGAGAACTCGGCTTCATTGCCGGAGTAGCCATTGTATACACCGCCATAAGACATCCGGCTGGAGGAAACCATCTGGGTGGGATAGGATTCTTCTTCCCCCGAACCGGTTTGGGAGGCAGGGAGGGTGAAATTGGAGACGGTTCTTCCGGCGTTGGTACACTGGCTTCCCTGGAAGAAAAAGTCCGCGCAATAGTCGAACAGGTCTCCCCATGGGAAGTCGTCCACCGCCTGGAAGCCGGGAATCTCCGCTTCCAAATCCCGGAGCATATCGTCCAACACAACATCAATCATATGGGATAACGGGATGCCGACCAAGGTTCCCGCCACACCGCCCAGCGCCGTGTAAGCGGCCACGGTGCCATGGCGGTTGAGGTTTTGCACGATGACCAGTCCGGTGTGCTGAACCTTTTGCAGGGTGGTGGCATTGGGATTGGACCACACGTTCATGTTGTTGTAAATATCCACGCCGGTTTGGACGGAATTGTTCAGCATATTCAGCTGTTCATAAACATGGAGGGCGGAGGACAGCTTTTGCAGTTCCAAATCCTGGGCCACCCATTTAGCACCCTCCACGGTGTAATCCACCGTGGTGTTCACCACCACCTGGGTCACCGGTTCAGGAAGATACCCGGCGGCAAAGGTGGACACCTCCGGCGCATAGCCCATGGCCGCTTCCATCTCAGCGGCAATCTCCTCCGCCAGCGCCTGGTATTCCTCGCCGGTCATATAAATCACGGTGGTGACGGCGCCGGAAAGCGGGTCCACCTGAGTGGAGATTTGGCCGGGCTGGGCCCCCTCCGGCGCAGCGGAGGCGGAGATATTGGCGTAGAAATTGACCTGTTCGGTTCCGCTTTGGTAGTCACCGGAAACCCGGGTGGTCAAATCCAGATAGCCGGTGGCCGGGTCCAGCACCTCATTGACCAGCTGTTCTGCCTGCTGGGCGGTGAAGGAGCCCCCTTCGCCGGAATCGGCCAGCAGAGAAAGCAGGTCGGTCTCGGTTCCGTCCTGGGTGGAAATCAGCTGGTAGCTGTCCGAATGGAGTTCCAAATCATAATATGGGTTGTCCTGCTGGTACAGCATCAGCCGGGCGGCAGGAATGGTCTCTACCTGCCTCCCCTCCAGGGAGAAGGTGGCCTGGGCGCTGCTGGAAGCCGTCCGCACCTGGCTCTGGGTCAATCCGCCGGAGGGGGTGAGGGTGACGGTGACCGAATCCAGTCCGTCCTGCTTCATTTTGGTCAAATCCGGGGTGAGGGTCACGGTTTGTTCTTCCCCTGGGGCCAGGGAGCAGTTTTCCAAAATGGGGTTCATTTGGATGTAGTCCATCCCGTCCCCGGTGAGGGAGAGGGACAGGTCGGTGATTAGGCCGTCGCCCACATTGGAAACGGTGTATTCCACCGCCAGGGTGTCTTCATCCGGCTCACCGGTTTGGAGAATCTCCACCACCCCCTGGGCTGCCTGGCAGGTGAAGGACAGGTCAAAGGAAGCGGTTTCCTGACCGTCCACCACCGGGAGGATGGTAATGGTGTAATCGGTGCCCTGGGCATTTTGGGCAAAGATGCTGAGCTCCACGGTTTGGGTTTCTCCCGGCAGAATCACCGCCTTTTCCTCTTCCGAACCGTTCTGGACAAAATTCATGTACAGGTCTTGGTAAGGATTTTCACAGAGGAGATAGTACTCCGCCAGATAGTCGGAAGGGTTGTGGACCTCTACCGTCAGGGTCTGGTCATAGTCCCGCTGAATCTGCTGGCCCAAAGAAGCGGAAAACTCCAACGGTCCTCCGGTCTGCTGGATTTGGCTTTGCACGGTAATGGTGTTTTCGCCGGAATCCCCATAAACCGAAAACCGGCGGGATTGGCCTTCTGCCGACACCACGCCGCCGGTTATGGTAACCGTCATGACGCAGGCCATCAGCAGGGAGAGCCCTTTTCGGATGCCTTTTTTCATAAGAAACCCCCAATCACAATATCCACGAGCCTTCACCGGTGTTGCGTCCACGGTAATCCGTTCCTAAGATGCAATTTGGTTTATTATACCAAAATTTCCTTCTTGTTTCAAGGAGGATTGTTTATTTTTTCGGTTTTTGCCTGTTGGTGTTGCTAGGATGTGTAACAGATAAGCAAAAATAGCGAATAGAGGCGACCTGTGTAAGGTTAAGTTGCTCAAGACCAACCGAAAGACAGGGACACTCTATTCGTCGTGAATACAATAACACAAACGATTCGTTTCCTTTGAAGGTTTCAAAAAGCAACTGGCGTTTAGGAAAGAGCCTGTAATAATTTCCCTATGCGTCCTCTTAACTGGTAGTCTCTCAAACAGGTTTTATCTAGTTTCCCTAATGTGTACACATCTTTGACAAACCTACAGGGTATTCTGCGTATGAGAACATCAGGCAAATGCCAAGATGGGTCCCGTTAAATCCAATGAAAACAAATGCGCTGGAATATTCTCTATTGAAGCTGTTTTTGTACCTTAGTTTTTGTCCTAGTTTTTTGCAATTTTGAAGGCAATTTACCCGATTTTCCCCTCCTGCCCGAAGAACGCAAAAATGCCGTAACCCCGCATAAACACTGGGGTTACGGCGATTTATCACTGGTCGAGGTGAAGCGCTGGATCGTCTCCCAACATACCTACCGGGTATTCTGTTTTCCTTTCATGCGATCTACCTGAGGGACTGAGCTTTCTTTTTATCTCTCACAGCCAGTACGGTCGCATGCCAACCTTGGAATAAATTAAAATTATATTCGTGTTACAATGAAAACTGAAACTATTACAACCATTTTATGATTTGTCGAATTGGCACTGTTCTGTCTTACTTGTACTTATTACGAGAAATTGCATCTTGTTGCAGAATTTCGGAATAAGCAATGCTTCATCGATGTGAGGCTTCGCAATGCTCAGATCAATTTCCGCCAGCAGGAAGAAAACCATATTATGGAAAAATATTATCTACAACGAACTAATCATCCGGGGTTACAACGTGGATGTGGGAGTGGTGGAATATTCTCAAAAGGACGGCGGAAAAAGTATCCGCAAACGGGTGGAGGTGGATTTTTTCTGCAACCGTGGCAGCCGCAGATACTATATTCAATCCGCCTTCGCTATTCCGGACCAGGATAAAATGGAACAGGAACAAAACTCCCTGATCCGCATTGACGACTCTTTTAAAAAAATCATCGTAGTCAAAGATAAGATCAACCTGTGGCGCAACGAAAAGGGAATTTTGATTATGGAGGTCATGGAATTTTTGCTCAATGAGAACAGCTTGGATTTGTAAGCTGTCGGTGTGAGGAGGAGGAATTTTGGAAGGCTCCCTTCTTGTCAAGGATAATTAACAACTTTTCTGCTGTTTGTTTTCATACTATGATGTAATTTGATTTTATTAGCAATATCATCTTCAAAATATGTAAAGGATTAAGGAACAATTTGTTTATTGTCGGTTATTCCTCCTGCTGTCCTTTTGAAAACACCTCATCGCTTACATGATAAATATTTCGCACTCCTGCTTTTTCTATGGTGATCAGTTTTAAATGCTTTAGTACATTTAAATATTTCTTGATGGTTAGCCAACTCATGTACACCACATTCACCATATCTTCCGCAAGACAATAGCAAGTATTTTAGCAGTCCATATTACGTATCAAGTAATAACGCTGGCCGACAAGGCTTTGGCGGCAGCAATCTTTCCAGCTTTACCTTAATTTGGTTGGCTGTTGTGAACTGAAGACCAACTCGGTTTGCAAATGAATATTGGATATGGCATTGTTTCTCCATGCACCGAACAGCTGTGGCTGTACACGGTGAGTAATAATCAAGTAAATCCAATTATTTAAATCCACTTTACTTAACGTCAACCGATCAGGATTTGGTGATCCCAATCTTATTGTTGTAACAAGTTTTGTGTAAAAATTTTTAATATATTTTTTAAATTTACGAATTGACATTTTATAAAGTGAGTCCAAAAGTTTGCAGTGGAAGGGTATTTTGTATCAAAATCAATGCCGATAAGTGGAAGCGGTGTCGCTCGGCAGAGAATGGAGCAGTGGACGCACCAGAGGGATGCAACCAGCATTATCTGCAGACTTATTTTCTCATTTTAACTCTTTTTCTGTATCATCTTTTCCAGCTCTCCTTCTTGACAAGAATATAAAATCATACTATAATGGCAATAGTTAGCATAGACTAACTAAAATGAAAAGGAGGATTCTTATATCTCTCATTCAAAAAGAAATCAGCGATTTTACCGTGCAGGCTTATTGCAACGGCAGTTTTCAAACGGTTACGAAACAGGATGTGTTGGGAAAGTGGAGCGTGTTCTTCTTCTATCCGGCGGACTTTACCTTCGTTTGCCCTACGGAGCTGGAAGATTTGGCAGAGTATTATCCACAATTCTAGGAAGCCGGATGCGAGGTCTATTCTATTTCCTGCGATACCCATTATGTCCACAAAGCCTGGCACGATGCTTCTCCCCGGATCCAAAAGATTCAGTATCCAATGTTAGCCGACCCTACCCATGCTTTGTCCAAAGATTTTGAAGTGTATATTGAGCAGGACGGTTTGGCGGAACGGGGAACTTTTGTTGTCAATCCCGAAGGGAAGATTGCAGCTTATGAGGTGAACGCCGGGAATGTGGGCCGCAATGCGGAAGAGTTGCTGCGCAAACTAAGAGCCTGCCAGTTTGTGTACCAGCACGGGGATGAAGTCTGCCCGGCAAAATGGCAGCCTGGGGCAGAAACTTTGAAGCCGAGTTTGGATTTAGTAGGGCAGCTCTAATGGAAAATTAAAAAGAACTGTATGATGTTGTGGTGATCGGCGGCGGTCCAGCAGGATTGGCAGCCGCCCTTTATCTGGCACGGGCCCATTATCGGGTGCTTGTGGTGGAAAAGGATCGGTTTGGGGGGCAGATTACCATTACCCATGAAGTGGTCAATTATCCCGGCATCCGGAGCACCACCGGAAAAGCGTTAACCAAAGCAATGCAAGAACAATCCATGGCCTTCGGCACAGAGTTTCTGCTGGCGGAAGTCACCGGTTTGGAGATGGGACAAGATGTGAAAACCGTTCGAACCAGCCGGGGAGTATTCCATTGCTTTGGAGTATTGCTGGCCACCGGCGCCCATCCCCGGAGAATCGGTTTTCCGGGAGAGGAAGAGTTCCAGGGCAGGGGCGTGGCTTACTGCGCTACCTGTGATGGGGAATTCTTTACCGGGAAAGAAGTCTTTGTGGTGGGTGGCGGGTACGCCGCAGCGGAAGAGAGCGTGTTTTTAACCAAATATGCCAGCCATGTTACGGTGTTGATTCGTGGGGAAGGTTTCACCTGTGCGCCGGCGGTGGCGCAGCCCGCTTTGCAGCATGACAAAATTACAGTGCTGCCTCATACCGTGGTGGAGGAAGTATCGGGAGATACTGCCTTGCGCCGCCTGCGTTACCGCAATACTGCCAGCAGAGCAACAACCGAATATCGTCCCTCCGAAGGGGATACCTTTGGGGTTTTCGTTTTTGCCGGATATGAGCCAGCCACCGATCTGGTGCGGGAATTGGCGGAATGTGATGCCCAGGGCTATGTGGTGACGGATGCAAATCGAAAAACCAGCTGTCCTGGATTGTATGCCGCCGGGGACGTGTGCATCAAGCCGCTGCGCCAGGTGGTGACTGCAGTGGGGGACGGCGCATTGGCGGCCACTGAGCTGGAGCGGTACCAGGTGATGAGTGTGCCCTGTTTGGTGCTCAATGAGGGCGAAAAGGTGTCTTTCGGCAAGAAAAATATACGGCAGATACTGGACCTGTTATAAGTAGAACAAAGGCGGCGTTCGCATTGTGGTGTCGGCGCTTTTGATTTGGCGCTGCGTGGCTGTGTGTTTTGTCATGGCGGGTTTTGCGTCAAAATGCACAGAAAATTGCTTGGGTTTGCTTCCTCACAATTTTTTATTTTTACAAGAAATATAGCGAGGTAAAAGGGTGATTTTGTGCGGCGGAGCACAAAGTCAAAAAAGAAAAAAGCAGTGAAAATGGTTTATAATGGCTTTGAAAATCAAGGAAAGCAAAGAACCTTTGAAACGGCAATTTGCAACATCGCTGCTTTGGAAATGAAAATTAGTTAAAACTAATAAAATGGAGATGATTGTCCATGGCAGAAGCATCCGCTGTGCTTCGTTTACGAGTTCTGTTGTGTCTGCTTGCCGATGGTGAAAAAAGCAGTGTCACCGGAATCGCCAAAACATTGGGAAAAGAACATTATACCATCAGCCGCATGCTTTCTGTCTTAGAAAAAGAAGGATTATTAAGTCGGAACGGCCGCCGTTTGCATTTGACGGAATCGGGGAAAATACAGGCAAAAGAATATGCCAAGAGAATTCAAATCACCATAGACCATCTGCTTTATGAAGGTGTCAATATCCAAAGCGCAAGAAATGATGCTTACTATTGGGCGCTGTATAACAGCGAGGATACCATGGAAGTAATCTATAATGCAGAAGAAAAATGCAGGGTAAAGTATGAACTGCGCAGCAAAAAGTATTTTGACGGCAATGAGCTTTGCAGGCGGTTAAAGGACGGTAAATACCAATTTCCGTTTATTATTTATCGGGAACATATTAAAAACGGGACAAATATTTCCATGGCAAACGAAGGATTTGAACACCCTTGTACGTTGAGCATCAAAAACGGTGTGGGAACGCTTTTGCTCCGAGGGGTTGATTTGACGGCAAAATCAGCTTCCACAGGGATTGCCATGCGCGGCCATGTGAAAACTGTAAAGTATTTTGACAGCGGCGCTTACATCAATTCGGAGCGAAACGGCAATGTGTTTTCCATTCCTGCCGCCGTTCTCAATTTCTGCAATATCGGAAGCGGTATGGACCAGATCCTGCACGGTCACGTTTGTTTGCGAATGCAGTGCAGTGTAGGAGTGATTCATATGCCGGAATCAACGGCTATTTTTACTGTTTTGGTGTAGCTGATTGCAAATTCTGATTTCAGTATGAAAAAATCGTGCAAAACTGCACAAATAACACAGCAAGGCATCATCCCATCTTCAGCGGGCTCTTCCCACTATTTTCCTCGGCACAATCCTTGTTTTGTTCAGTGTTGCACAAAGTTAACTCAAGCAAAACTGCCGATTCTATGTTATACTGTATCTGCTGATTGAGTGGTTCTGGAAAAAGGATGCAAGGGATGAAACTCCGAAAGGAGCATTTTTTTCGGGAGATAGTTAGCTGCGGTTAACTCTTGACTTGCCAGGCTGGCTAAGTTGACAGAGAAAGGGGAATCCATGCCATAATGTTAGCTTAATCTAACCGAAAAGGCTCATGATTGATGCGAGAAGAAAGGAATGATTTTATGTTACATGATTCAACGGCGATGAAAAGGATGTTTTCCGGTATGCTGGTTCTGCTGGTGGTTTTTGCGGCGTGTTTTCAAACCATGCCGGTTTTGGCGGCTTCCCCCGGAATTTATACCGCAACCGCAACTTCCCATTACCGCCATCCTACCACCGGCGTCATTGAAGATTCCGGCGGAGAAAGCTCCTATGTATTAGGCCAATCCATGACGGACAGCGCTTTGAATAAAAGTGCATTAGTGGAAGTGGATTCCGGCGGAACCACCTGGGTGACGGTTCGTTTGAATCTGATGGACAACATCCAGTCACCTCAATTCCAGGTGGACGGGAGCGCCGTTTCTGCTACCCTGATGCAGGAAGATTATACCAATAACACCGCCGATTTCCGTATGCAGGTGAACAGTGAAAACTCCGTGATCCGCTGCAATATGTATGTGATTCCTATGGGGCGGGAAGTCATTTTCTATATTACGGTAGGCAGCCTTACCGCCGGCTCCGGAGATTTTATTACTACTGTTACTTTAGAGCAAACTCAGCAGACCAATCCCCAAACACCTGCGGCAACATCGTCTCAATCCGCTGAAACGCCCGCTTCTTCTCAGGCCCCATCGGCTTCAGCAACCTCCTCTGCCACCCAGGAAACTGTTTCCGTGCCGGAAACATCCTCTTCGCCGGAGGTTTCGCAAACCAGTACCGCTTCTTCGGCTGGGGCAGAGGAAGAATCCGATGTCCTTGGCCTGGAGGAATTTGATGCTTCTGGAAATGAAGTGACCAGTGCCTCTGGTGAGGCCGGATCCTCCGGCAGCACCGGCAGCCCAGTTCTCTGGTGGGTAATCGGCGGCATTGTGGTGGTTGCTTTGGCCGGGGGAGCGGTGTGGTATATTTTCTTTTTCCGTAAAGGAAAGAAAAAGACGTAAGGGGTAATGAAAATGAAATGCAAAAGGATCCTCTCTCTCTGCTTAGCCGGGGTGTTGGCTTTGACTGCACTCACAGGCTGTGTGAACCAACATCCGGAAGACACTGCCAGCGCAGATGCACAAACCGTTCGTTTGGTGGCCACCTCCCCGGCCGTTGCAGAGATCTGCGATCGGTTGGAGTTGGATTTAGTGGGGGTGTGTGAAACCAGCAGCTCCCTTCCACAGCGGTATGCAGATGTCACTACGGTGGGCATGGCTATGAACCCGGATTTGGAAATCATCCGGTCTTTGAATCCGGACTATGTACTCTCTCCCAGCACCCTGCAAAACGACCTCCAGCCGAAATATGCTTCCATCGGCGTAAACAGCTTGTTTCTCAACCTGAAAAGCGTGGAAGGGATGTACGCTTCTATTGAAGACCTTGGGGAAAAATTCGGCCGGCAGGAGGAAGCCCAGGCACTGGTGGAGGAATACAACGCCTTTATGGAGGAATACCGCAATCAAAATCAAGGGGAAGAATCCCCCACCGTGCTGGTGCTGATGGGATTGCCGGGTTCCTACATCGTTGCCACAGAAAGCAGCTATGTGGGCAGTTTGGTAAAACTGGCAGGAGGCGTCAATGTTTACGGCGATGGGGATGGAGAAGAATTTCTCTTTGCCAACACCGAAGACATGCAGCTGAAAAACCCGGATATTATCCTTCGTGCGGCACACGGCCTGCCGGATGAAGTGCTGGAAATGTTTGCAGATGAGTTTTCTACCAATGACATCTGGCAGCATTTTACGGCGGTGCAGCAAGGCCGGGTTTATGATCTGGATTCCAGTCTGTTCAACATGAGCGCTAACTTCAACTACGACCAGGCGTTGGAGCAGCTTCAGCCCATGTTGTACGGTTCGGAATAAACAAAAGAAACAAAAGACCAAAAGGAGGAATTATTACAATGACAACAGCAAAACAGTTGTGGTTCAAACGGGGGCTTTCCTTGCTCCTGAGCTTGACTCTTGTGTGCAGCCTGTTCACCATCGGTGCTGCGGGCGCCTCTGCCGCCACACTGGAACCCACCACACCGATCCAGAAAATCGACGTGCCGGTAGAGGACGGCGTCTATTATGCGGACATTGACCTTTGGCACGCCACAATGAACCAGTCTTCCATGGGCAATGCTGCCCTGAGAGGAAGCACTACCTTTGAGACCAACCATCCGGAAGATGCGGATTACCAGGCCATTATTGTGGTGAAGGACAACACCGCAACCGCTATCGTGGAGTTTATGCCCATGGGCTTCATTGGGCAATACGGCTTCATGATGGAGTTAGAAGGGGTGGATGCCAAGTATCTGACGCAATTCGGCGCAGTTTTTGACACAGTGGGAGATCCAGATGCAGCTTCTTTCACTTCCATGGAGGTTCTGACCCGGCATTTAACCCAGGAAGGAACCACCGTTTATGACAGCTATAACGACCCGGATTCTCCGACTGTTTATGACGGCAGCACCATGCGGCCGGCAGGATTCGGCTATGACTATGAGCGTCCTTTGGATATCGAAGACGTGCCCTATGCCCATCTGATTTCTGTCGACGTCACTCCAATTTGGGTGCAGTTTGAAGATTCTACCAAGCCCGTTGCGGCGGAAGATTACACCTATGAAAATGCGGCCTACGTCCATGTTTTCGTCCCGGTGATGTACTCCATTCTGCCCACCTCCGGCGACCAGTACGCCAGAATGAAGGTGGATTGGACTTCTTTGGAAAAAATCGAAAATCCGGAAGAAAATTTGCAGTACTGCCTGTGGAACGCAAAGCAGATTTCCGGCACCGCTTATACCAGCGAGTCCTATGAAAATTTGCAGAACGCCATCGGTGAAGTAACGGAAACCATGGAGAGAGTCTGGCCCTCTGCCGACATCAGTATGTCGGGCAGCGGCAGCACCGCACAGCCGATTCTGGAGCAGAAAGAATTCACTGCAGAAGAACAGGCCGCAATGGTGCAAAAGCTCAACGATGCCATGGACAGCTTGGAGGAAATCGGCGATAAGACCAATCTCAACGCTGTCATTGCGGAAGCCGAAACCAAGGTGGAAGAAGACTACACTCCCGATAGCTGGGCTGCCTTCCAGGAAAGTCTGGAAAGCGCCAAAGCGGTGCAGGCGGATGAAGACGCAGGGGTTTCCCAGGTGACTGCCGCCGCCCAGGCTCTTACAGAGGCGATCAGCGGCTTGACTCTCCGGGCGGATACTACCGAACTGGCCGCTCTGGTGGCCCAGGCCAAGGAAATCACCCGAGGGAATTATACCGAGGAATCCTGGGACGCCCTGCAAAATGCCATCGCCGCTGCGCAAGAGGCTTTGGACAACCCCAATCTTTCTCAGAGCGATGTCAACGGTCAGGCGCTGACTCTCCAGAATGCGATGGATGGCCTGGTCGAAGAGGGAACTCTGGATAAAAACAATCTGGAAGACGGCGTGTACTCGATTTACGGCGAGATGGTGAAAACCAACCGTGAAGAAACATCTATGAGCAATGACGCCATCAATCACTATATCAAATTGACGGTGGAAGACGGCCAGTATTACCTCAATATGGATTTCAACGGTTTGGCCTACCTCAACAAATTCGGCTATCTGGCAGAACTCTCCTATTATGATAACGGCTATACCTACGGCCAGTACGGCGCAATCGAAGGCACCTTGATTCCTGCAACTGTCCTCTCCACCCAGAAAAATGCCGATGGCAGCGACTTGTATGACGAATTCAATCAGGCGGGCGGCTCCTATGAAGGCAAGCTGTACCCCGACCAGGTGAAGTTCCCGCTGGTTGCAGACGCTTTGGCCGATGAAGAAGGCTATGTGCCGCTGCATGTGTTTGTGCCGGTGATGGAGGACATTTCCGCTGGTACCGGCGACCAGGATGTGCTTTTAAAGCTGGACTGGTCCACCCTGACAAAAACCACCGAAGATGACCCCAACTTTGAGCCGGCAGATCCGGTCGAGCAGTCCCCGGCTGTGGACTTTACCGATTCCGCCACAGGCGTAATGGTGAGTGCCGACAAGGGTGTATTCGAAGAAGGCGTGCAAATTGTGGTTTCGGAAACCACACAGGGTGCAGATTATGACGCTGCTGCTTCCTCCCTCAGCGACGTGGGCAAGAAATTCAAGCTCTATGATGTGAATTTCCTGGATGCAGACGGCAATGAAGTGGCCCCCAACGGCACGGTGAGCATCCGCTTCCCAGTTGCGGCAGGCTATGATTCCGCCAATTTGGCAGTCTACCGTTTAGCCGATAGCGGCAAGGTGCTGGTAAGAGGCACGGTGGAGGACGGCTATTACACCGTCAGCACCAAGACTGCTGGAGCCTATGTACTGGTGGAAAAGGGCAGCACCATCACCGACGCGGAGAATACGCAAAATGTGAGCAATGGCGATACTGCGGTTCCCCAGACCGGCGATGACTCCAACGTGGCGGCATATGCGCTGCTGGCTCTGGCCGCTGCGGGCATGATGGGTCTTGCCTTGGTGGTCAGAAAGCGCAAAGCGGAAGAAAAGTAAATCGAAACGCACCTCATTTTGAGTGGTGAAAACGTTGGCCGGGCTGCCTACCATTGGAGCTCGGCCAAACGTTTAGGAAGGAGGAATGGATTCTGTGGTAAGCAGGAAAAAGAAAATACTTTCCTTTGTCATTACTGCTTTGGGACTGTTGGCGCTTTTCCTGATTGCCGTCAACACCGGCAGCCTGAAGGTAACCCCTCTGGAGCTGTTCAAAGGACTCTTTATTGAATACAATGAAAACGTGGCAACCATTTACGATCTGCGGTTTCCCCGCATCTTCATCGCCATTTTCGGCGGGGCAGCCATCGCTGTTTCCGGTGTGCTGCTGCAGGCGGTGATGAAAAATCCGTTGGCCGACCCGGGCATCATCGGCATTAGTTCCGGGGCCAGTTTAACGGCAGTGCTGATTACCGCCTTTGTGCCTGCACTGTACTTTTTCACACCTTTCTTTGCCTTCCTGGGCGGGATGATTGCCTTTTTGCTGGTGTACTCCCTTTCCTGGAAGGGCGGGCTTTCACCGCTTCGAATTATCCTTGTGGGTGTGGCGGTCAACGCCATGTTTACCGGGCTGATGAGCGCCTTCAACTCCGGCACGGGGAGCAGCTATTCCGGCGTTGCCAGCATTGTGAATGCCAACATCACCATGAAAACCTGGGATGATTTTCAGACGCTTTTACTCTATGTGGTTATCGGCCTGGTCGCTTCCATCTTTGTGCTGGGGCAGTGCAACCTGCTGGCGCTGGAAGATAAGACGGCCAGGAGCTTGGGAGTGAACGTCACCCGCAGCCGGATCATCATTTCGGTGATCGCAGTGCTGTTGGCTTCCATCAGTACCGCCGTTATCGGCCCCATCAGCTTTCTGGGGCTGATTGTCCCGCATATTGCCCGGCTGCTGGTGGGAAGCAATCACAAGGTGCTGGTGCCCTACACCATGCTGTTGGGAGCGTTTACCCTGCTGCTGGCGGATACCGTGGGACGGACCATTGCCGCACCTTATGAAATCAGCGCATCTATCATCATGTCGGTGGTGGGCGGTCCGTTCTTTATCCTGCTGCTGAGGAGGTCGAAACAGAGCTATGGCCAGTAATATTTTTACCGTCAAAAACCTCTCCTTTGCCTACGGCAGACAGCAGGTGCTGAAGAACCTGGACATGGAACTTCACGAGGGAAAGATCACCACCCTCATCGGGGCCAACGGCTGCGGAAAGAGCACCTTGTTTCATCTTATGACCAAGAACCTGAAGCCGGACGAAGGCGAAATTTTCCTGCGGGAAACCAGCATTCTGGATTTAAAGCTCAAAGATTTTGCAAAAGAAGTCTCCATCGTCCATCAGTACAATACGGCGCCGGTGGATCTGAGCGTGGAAAAGCTGGTGAGCTATGGAAGAACGCCCTACCATACCATGGGGCTTTCTCCCGACCCCAAAGAGGATGAGGAAAAGATCCGCTGGGCGCTGGAGATCACCCATACCTACAAGCACAAGGACAAGCCGGTTTCCGAGCTTTCCGGCGGTCAGAAACAGCGGGTGTGGATCGCTATGGCGCTGGCCCAGGGTACCAAGGTGCTGTTTCTGGACGAACCTACCACCTATCTGGATATTCGTTATCAGCTGCAGATTTTGAAGCTCATCCGGCAGTTAAACCGGGAGTTCGGAATTACTATTGTCATGGTGCTTCACGACATTAACCAGTCTCTGTACTACAGCGATGAGATTGTGGCCATGAAGGACGGCAGGATGATCGCCCACGGCCTGCCGGAAGAAATCATTTCCAGTGAGCTGGTTGGGGAGGTTTACGATGTGAATTTGGAGATTCGCTCTGTAGATGGTAAACCGTTTGTCATTCCGGTATAACGCTGAAATAAAGTGGAGGGAGAGGTGGAAATGTTGCAACAGCACAACAAAGAGTCCGGCAACGGCCAATGGAGTTTGTGGCGTTTATGGTACCGCCAAATGATAAAGAAAGGCGAAGTAAGTGGATAAAAATGAAGCGATTGATTTTTTTAGTTTTAGGTTGTGTGTGCTTGGGCTTGGGGTGTGTAGGAATCGCCCTTCCCATCTTGCCAACAGTGCCGTTTTTCCTGGCTACGGTGTTTTTCTTTGCAAAATCTTCTCAAAAATTGCATGATTGGTTTATCGGCACCAAGATGTATCGGAAACACCTGGATTCTTTTGTAAAAAAGAAAGGAATGACGGCACGGACGAAACTTGGTATTATGATCTCGGTAACTCTGCTTATGGGCTTTGGCTTTTTTATGATGGCGCGTGCCGGAATCTGGGGTCCCAGCATTTTGTTGGCGATGGTTTGGGTTTGCCATATTTATTATTTTGTGTTTCGGGTCAAAACATTACCGTCCCGAAAGAAACAAAAAATTGCGGGAGAAAACAAAACTCAAAAATAAACCGGCTTTCATCTTTTGATGCAGTTTCAAGTGAAAATAGAAAGCAGGGTGGAAAGGGTTTCAGCATCCATTTGCCCGTAGTTTTGATTTCAACCGAAAAGGCCGTTGCAGACAATTTGCAACGGCCTTCCTTTATTTTAGGCGTTTTTTAAGAGAAGCGTACTGCTTATGCTAATTTCCAACCGGTGGCTTCCTTCCGGGCATTCAGGAAATCCCGGTACAAACCATCCTGCCCGGCAAGCTCAGCATGAGTTCCTTTTTGTACAATGCGACCTCCGTCCAGTACCAGAATCTGGTTGGCTTTCTGAACGGTTTTCAGCCGGTGGGCGATCATGAGAATGGTCTTATCCTTCATCAGCGCCTCCATAGCCCTTTGCAGCTTATCCTCGTTCTCCGGGTCCACGTTGGCCGTGGCTTCGTCAAAGATGATGATGGGCGCATCTTTCAGCATGGCCCGGGCGATGGAAATACGCTGTTTTTCCCCGCCGGAAAGGGTAGCGCCGCCTTCGCCGATGAGGGTTTGGTATCCCTCCGGCAAAGACTGGATAAACTCATGGCAGCAGGCTTTTTTCGCCGCTTCCACCACTTGCTCATGGGTGGCGTCCGGCCGGCCGAATTTGATGTTGTTTTCAATGGTATCGGCAAAGAGGTACACCTTCTGGAACACCATGCTCACCTGGTCCATCAGGGATTCCAAGGTATAGTCCTTCACATCAATTCCGCCGATCCGGACGGCACCGCCGTCCACGTCCCAGAACCGGGCAATCAGGTTGCACAACGTCGTCTTGCCCGACCCGCTGGGGCCCACAATGGCTGTGGTGGTTTTGTCCGGGATGGTGATGGACACGTCCTTCAAAATCGGTTTCCGGTCGTAGGAAAAATCAACGTGCTCAAAGGAAATATCGTGGGCTTTGGGATGCTGCGCCTTGCCCTTTTCGTCCATCTCCGGGATCTCATCTACCTGGTTGGCGTGGTCGATGGAGCTTCCCACCAGCCGCAGGGCGGATACGCCGCTGCCCGCAGATTTGATTTGGGAAAAAATCAGGAAGGCCACAATGACCGCCATCAGGGCGTTGGCAAGAGAGATGGTCCCATTCAGGAAAAATGCCACGGTGGCAATCAAGATCAACACACTGGACAGCTGAAGGACCATTTCTTGGGCCATGATATAGGGGGTAAACAGCTTTTCAATTCCCAGATTGCTGCTGCGGCTGTTCTCCAGAGCCTGACGCACCTTCTGGTCGCCCTTTCCGGTGAGGTTGAAGGATTTGATAATACTCATGCCCTGGAGCTGCTCCAGTATCGTCTCCACCATCTTGGCCTCTGCCGCCTGCCGCTTGGGAGCAAGGACGGCAGATTTCCGTTCCATGGCCGAGAGCAGCAGAAAATAAAGCGCCATGCCCACAAGGGCCAGCAGGCCCAAACGCCAATCCCATACCAGCACAAACAACAGCATCACAAGGGAATTGATAAGCCCGCTTAAAATATTCACCAGCACCATAGGGCCGGTGTTCTCCACATCGTCCAGCACTGTGGTAGTGATGCCGGTGAGTTCGCCCAGGCTTTTGTCGTTAAAATACCCCATGGGAACTCGTTTGAGCTTGTCGCCGATGGCAATGCGCTTGTTTGCCACCATGAAATAACCGGCGTGAGTCTGCTGGAGCTGGGTGAACCGGTTGACTATGGCACGGCCGAGGATGCTGACCAGCAGCAGTCCCAAGGCCTGCCATGCAGGGGCGGAGGAGGCGGAACCATCCACCAAAGCCAGTACGATCACATAGATGGCGGCCATCTGGAACATATGGAAGACGGCGAAGAAAAAGCAGCCAATGATAGAGGTGCGGATGTTCTTCTGTTCTTCTCCGGCAAACCGCCAGATTTTTTTGAGTATTTCAATCATGCCGCGTCACCATCCTTTGCACCGATGTGGGCGTTCCACATTTCTTGATACAGTTTGTTCTGCTCCAAAAGCTCTTTGTGTGTCCCGCTGCCGGCTACCCGGCCGTCCTGGATGACGAAAATCCGGTCGGCATCGGTGATGGTGGACAGGCGGTGGGCGATGACAATCACCGTCTTGCCCTGGACCAGATTGGCGACGGCCTGTTGGATAACGGCTTCGTTTTCCGGATCGATGTAAGCGGTGGCTTCATCCAAAATGACGATGGGGGCGTTTTTCAGCATGGCTCGTGCGATAGAGATGCGCTGGCGTTCTCCGCCGGAGAGATGAGCGCCACCGCCGCCCACCACTGTGTCATAACCGTTTTCCAGGCTGCGGATGAAGCCGTCGCAGCCGGCCGCTTTGGCAACCGCCTCCACCTCAGCGTCGCTGGCGCTGGGCTTGCCCATACGGATATTTTCCCGCACGGTCTCGTCAAACAGGTAGTTGTCCTGGGAGACAAAGGCCACTTGGCCGTAAAGCTGGGGAAGGGGGATCTCTTTCAAATCCTGTCCGCCCAGGGTGATTTTACCTTTGTCCACATCCCAGAATCCGCCGATGAGCTTGGCGATGGTGCTCTTGCCGGAGCCGGAGGGCCCCACAAAGGCGGTCATACTGCCTGCCGGGATGGAGAGGGAAACGTCGTGCAAAATTTCTTTGTCGTCGTGATAACCGAAGGAAACGTGCTCCACCTGAATATCCATAGAATTCAGCCTTACCTTGGTATCGCCGTGATCCTGCTCCTTCCCATTTAAAATAGAATCCACTTCCCCCACAATGGTTCCCACCTTGGCTAAGCTGTCCACAAAATCCATAGCGGCCAGCAAAGGGCCGGCAATGCCCAGGGAGAGGACGATGGTGGTGATAAATGTTCCTACAGATAAACTTCCGGAACTATAAAGCAGCCAGCCCACCGGCAAAATGGTAATCATAGTGGTGGGGGAGATGGCTCGTGCCAAAGACATAGGCATTTGGCAGCTCTTCATCCAGTGATAGAAATACGAAGCGTTTGCCTTCACCCGGTCGGTAAATTTAGCATAGGAGTTTTTGCCCTGATTAAACGCCTTGATGACTTCAATGCCGCCGATGTATTCCACAATGGTGGAGTTCATGGCCTGGGTGACTTCAACCGATCCTTCATATTGTTTTCCGTAATTTTTCATCACCGCCATCATAAAAATCATTCCAACGGGAATCGAAACCAGAGAAAGCAGTGCCATACGCCAGTCCAAGACAAATAAGTAAATGAGGATGCACACCGGCCCTAAAATGTTGGCTGTCATTTCCGGCAGCAGATGGGCCAGCGGACGCTCCATGCTCTCCACCTGATCCACAATGATCTGCTTCATCTGTCCGCTGGGGGTATCCATCACGGTGCCCAGCGGCATTCTGGGGAGTTTTTCCAGAATCCGCTCCCGGATGCGTTTCAGAATGGAGAAGGTGGACTTGTGGGACAGGGACAGAGCCAGTGAGTAAAGGGCGGAACGGATCAGAAATCCTGCCAATGCTAATGCACACCACAGCACATAAAAGGAAATGTCCTGGTTCCCGTTTATAAAACCGATAATGATCTGCGCTGCGGCAAAATAGGGCAACATTCCGCACAGCACACCGATGGAAGCCGAGCAGATGGCCACGATCAGGCCGCCGTGATAATCTTTCCCTAGCTCCCACAAGCGGAGCAGAGGATTTTGTTTTTCCATATCGATTCCTCCTTATTGGTTAGTTTTTACTAACTTATATTGCTATAAAAAGGCTGCCGCCTGCGGATCCAAACAGGAAACAGCCTGATTATCGGATTTGCGGCTCTGCCGGATTGAACACTGTGGAGAAGCCCTGCATGTGGTAACGGTTGAGCAACTTCACATATTTCACGGCGTCGGCTTTGCTCATGTTGTGACGCACCACCTCAAACATCCCGTTAAAATAGGCAGTCACAATGATGTGGATGAAATCCTCCGTTACCAGGCCGGATTTCACGCTCTCACAGCCGATGACCTCCATGTATTTGTAGGTGTAATCCACTTCAATATCCACTAACTCATCTAAAAAGCGGGAAAAGCGGGTGCCCTCTGCACCGTTCAAAAGAAGGCGGAACTCGTCAAAATGGCAGTAAATATAATCCAAAAGCTCCATCTGATGCCGGGAAGTGTATTGGCCCATTTCGGTTTTTTGAACGTCATCATCCAGCTGGTGGAAATTTTCTTGGATTTCCAGAAACATTTTCCTCATTTCTTCCGCAACCGGTTCTACGATGGCGCAGAACAGTCCCTCCTTATCTCCAAAACGGGTATAGATGGAACTGGTGCTGGTACCGGCTTCCTGGGCAATGGTACGCAGGGAGGCGTCCTTATAGCCTTTCTCCAGAAACTCTTTTTTTGCGCATTCCAGCACCGCTTCATACACTCCTGCAATCTGTTTGGCCAAGTAGTTCACCTTCTTCCGTTTTATTCATAACAGTGTTTTGTAACATTGTTTTAATTATAGCTTGGAAGGATTCATTTGTCAAGTCCTTGACATAAAAAGAACGCTGTGTATTTTCTGCACAGCGCTCTTTGCTAAAAACAAGTGTTTTTCTATCCAGCCCGGCGGTTCCACCCCCGGCTCTTTTGGCGCACCGTGACGAAATCCCGGTACAGTCCGCCGGTTTCCATCAATTCTTTGTGGGTGCCGGACTGGACAATCTGTCCTTTTGCAATCACCAAAATTTGGTCGGCGTTTTGGATGGTGTTCAGCCGGTGGGCGATGATCAAAAGCGTCTTGCCCTTGCACAGCTCGCTGATGGCCTGCTGGATGTAGCTTTCATTGTCCGCATCCACGCTGGCGGTGGCTTCGTCCAAAATGACGATGGGGGCGTCCTTTAAGATGCATCGGGCGATGGAAATACGCTGGCGCTCGCCCCCGGAAAGGCTTTCCCCGCCTTCCCCAATCACCGTGTCAAACCCCTGGGGCAGCGCCATGATGAAATCGTAGCACCGGGCTTTTTTCGCCGCTTCCACCACTTCCTCCTGGGTGGCGTCCGGCCGCCCCATGGCGATGTTGTTGTAGATGGTATCTTGGAAGAGATATACCCGCTGGAACACCATGGAAATATGGTTCATTAGGTCGGCAAGCGTTATCTCCCGCACATCTTTGCCTCGCACCAGCACCTTTCCGGAACCTGCGTCCCAGAACCGAGCCAGAAGGTTGGCTACCGTGGATTTTCCGCCGCCGGAAGGACCCACCAGCGCCGTCATGGTGTGCTGTGGGAGAGTGAAGGAAATGTTGTGGAGCACCTCCTTTTCTCCATAGGCAAAGCGGACGTTCTGGAACTCCACCTCCGGCGCTTTACTGTTTTTCGGAATGGAGGATTTCCCATTGTCCGGCAGTTCCTTCTCTCCAAAGACCTCCTCGATCCGGTCCATGCAGCTGTTCATCACCGTCAGGCGGGTGGCCTGGGTGTACAGGGCCTTGATGGGGCCGAACAGGTCGGATACAAACAGCATGACGCCTACCAGGAAGGTGACGCCCAGCAGCGCCTGGCTGTGGAGAAAGAAGGACAGGGCGACAATGGCGGCAACGCCCAGGCCGTAGACGATGTTCATCCAAAGCTGATAGGGAGAATGGTTTTCTTCAAAGCGGATGCTGGTTTCGCAGCTCTTTTCAAAGTTTTCGGTGAGTTCTTTGGATTTTTCCCCCAGCAGGTTGTAGGTCTTGATGATTCCGATGCCCTCCACAAAATCCAGCACTGCTTCGGTCAGGTTTTCATTCTGTTCCTGCCGGTCCTTGGAATCTTGGAGCGCTTCCTTTTTCATACCTTTGGCAATCAGCAGGATAATCCCGATGACGGCCAGCGCAGCCAAGCCGATCCAGATGTTAAAGAACAGCAAGAAGATGACCATAATGGCTTCCGCAAAAATGTAGCTGATCATATCCGCCAGCACGGTCATGCAGTTTTCCTCGATGAACACCATATCGGAGGAAAGCACTGAGCTGATTTTGCCGATGTTCCCTTCGGTGAAATAGCCCATGGGCATCCGCCGCAGATGGGCGCCCAGCTCCATGCGCATATCGGAGAATACCATAAATCCCGCCGCCGATTGGAGCCGGTCGGCAATGTGGTGGAACAAAACCTGCAACAGGACGCAGGCAACCATGGCAATCCCGCACCACAGGCAGTCTATAGCGGCCAGTGTGCCCTGGTAAAATCCGGCCAGCGCCAGAAACGCCAGCAGAATGGGTGCCTTGGCCAGCAGGGACTTTAAGAATGAGAACACAAAGGCCAGCTGAATCCGCCTCTTGTATTTCCCAGATACGGCCAGAATCCGTTTCATCAGTTTAATCATGATTTGCTCCTCCTTCCACCGTCACATTGGCCGTAACGCCCCAGGCGGCGCTGCCTTCCGCCGCCTGCCACAGCTTGGCGTATTCCGGGCAGTTTTCCAGCAGGGTTTCATGCCGGCCGATTCCCGCAACTTCGCCGTTCTTCAGCACACAAATTTGGTCGGCGTTTACAATGGAGTGGAGCCGGTGGGCGATGACAATGACCGTTTTTCCCTGGATGATCTCGGCGATGGCCGCGTTCATTTTTTCCTCGTTCTCCGGGTCCATGAAGGCGGTGGCCTCGTCCAGCACCACAATGGGGGCGTCCTTCAGAATGGCCCGTGCCAGGGAGATGCGCTGACGCTCCCCGCCGGAGAGCTGTTTGCCCCCGTCCCCGGCCGGGGTATGGATGCCCTGGGGCAGGCGGGCCAGAAATTCCCCGCACTGGGCCTTCTCTGCCGCAGCCAGCACCTCCTGGTCTGTGGCGTTCGGTTTCCCTAAGCGTATATTTTCCAGCAGGCTCATGTGAAAGAGAAACTGCTCCTGAGACACATAGGAAATCTGGTCGTTCAGCGCCTCCACGCTCATCTGGCGCAAATCCTGTCCGCCGATTTTGATGCTGCCCCCGGTTACATCATAATAATGAACCAGCAGTTTTGCCAGGGTGGATTTCCCGGACCCGGATTCTCCCACCAGGGCGGTAAGGCTGCCCTCCGGCACGGTGAGGGAAATCCAGTGGAGCACTTCATCTTCCCGGTAGGCAAAGCGGACGTTTTCAAAGGAAAGGTTGTGGCCTTTTCCGGTAAAGGGCTTCTCTTTTTGCTCCAATGCCGGGGCGTTCATCAGCTGTTCCAGCGCTGTGATTTTGTAGTTGATCTGGGGCAGGGTGGACAGAAAACTCAGCGCCCGCAATAGCGGCGCCCCTGCGCCGAAGGACATGCAGAGCACCAGCGCCAGATCCGGCAGGGTGGAAGCGCCGGAAAGCACCAGATAGGCCCCGATGGGCAGGGTAAACAAAGCCAGGCAGGGCAGGATGCTGTTATACAGCGCCATCCAGGGCCAGCAGACCTTGTACCAGGCCAGGGTGAAATCCCGGTAGCCCCGCACGTCCTGCTCAAACCGTTTGTAGGATTCCCCATCCCGGTTGAAAACCTTCACCACCTCCATGCCGTTGATGTACTCCACAATGGTGTTGTTCATCTTCTGGGCGGAAGCGTAGTAGGCCCCCATTTTGCTGGTGCCGGCCTTGTACATGGCTCCCATGGCGATGAGCCCTAAGGGTAGGGCGCAAAGGGATAGCAACGCCAGTTTCCAGTCCACGAAAAACATGGCGATAAAGACGAATAGGGGCACCGCCACGTTGGAAAGCCCCTCCGGCAGAGCGTGGGCCAGCAGCAGCTCAATGGAGTCGATGTCGTCGATAAACATTTTCTTGAGGGTTCCCACCCCCTTTTCCTGAATGGCGCCCAGAGGCTGGCGCTCCAGCTTCCCCTGGAGGGAGGAGCGCAGATTTTTTAGGGTTTTGTAGGCCGCCCGATGGGAGAGGGCCAGCCCCTTCACGTAGAACAGGGCGTACAACACCCCGCAGATCCCAATGGCCAGCACCCGCCAAACCACATACCAAACCTCCACATTTTGGTGTAACAGCAGTGGTTCTATCAGCTGATACAGGAAGAGAAAGGGCAGGACGTTCATCACAATGCCGATGAGCATCACCGCCATGGAAGCGTAGGTGGTTTTGCGGTATTCCCCCGCATAGTCCAACACTTTTTTGAACACGTTTTTTCCTCCTTCAATGCAGAATTAAATTAGTTAAAACTAACTATTGGGGAAAAGAAAAACCCTCCCAGGAGGGCTATTTCTCCACACGAAATTCCAATGCCTTATGCCAGTCGAACAGTTTGCAGACAATACGGCAGTGCCGTTCGATCTGCTCCCAGTCAAAGCCGTGGATAAACGGTTCATAGATGGTGGTCCAGAAGGCGGAAAGCAGGATATGCAGTTCTTCCGGCCCCACGTCCGTCCGGCAGATGCCCCGCCGCTGGGCCTCCGCCAAAAAGGCGCTGGTGGCTTTTGTCAGCACCTCCACCCAGTCGTGCTGAAAATTCGCGTACCGGGTCCCGTCGGAACGGGAGAGCAGCAGGACGAAATCGTCATGCCGGTCGTAGAGGAAACGCATCCACCACATCATGTCCGGGCCGTCCATGTCCCAGGCCTTGATAAGTTCTGCGTCCGACATGGCGGCCGGGTCCCTGTCTCCCCGGGAATGGGCTACTTCATACAGGTCTTTCACCGTCTGTTCCACCACGGCGCAGAATAAGTCCTCTTTCCCTTTGTACCGCTTATACAGCGCCCCGGTGGTGACACCGGCTCCTTCGCAGATGGCCTTGAGGGAAGCCTTTTCAAACCCATTTTCCAGAAACTCATTCCGGGCGCTCTCAAAAATCCGCAGGTCAATGGAATGATCCGGCACTGCCATAACATATCACCTTCCAACTTTGATAATTTAATTATCGATAATCTGATTATCAATATAGCACAAAGAAATTTTCCTGTCAAGAGGAAAGGCTTTTTTCTTGACAAGTTAGTTATATCTAACTATAATAGAAGATAGATTCTTCTTTCGTTTGAGGGATTCCCATGGACAAATATAAGATGGAAAAGAATACGGTACAAGAGACGCTGGTTATCCCGCTTTATGGCCGCCGGCTGTGCTCCCGGAGGTTCCCCGCACTGTTCCAGGATGAAAGCGCTGCAGAACGGATGGAGCGCATGGACTGTGATTTCTCGGAACTGGAGAAGCAGTCAAACAGCCTGATGCAGGTGTTTGGCGCCCTGGAAGTCGCCATGCGCCAGAGCGATCTAGGGCACCGGATTTAAGGCGTGGATGAAAAGCTACGCTTTGCCGGAGCATTTGCTGCAATGGCCGCTGATTCTCTGTCCACTGATGGCGGCGGTGTAGGCAGGGCTGGGACTGCTGCTGCAAAAAACAGGCTTATGAGGAGATGGTTTAAATGAAACAAAATCAGGTACAACAAAAAGCGATCCGCCTTGGCACCCACGGCGAGGACTATGGAAGTTGGATGTCAAACCCTGTTTTCTATGTGGTAGGGGCCCTTTTGGCGCTGTCCGCAGTGCTGGCCGTGCTGTCATTTACGGTGTTTCATATCACGGCGCTGGGTGTGGTGTTCGTGGTTGCTGCAGTGATTCTACTGGCCCTGTTTTTGTGGTGTGTCTGGATTCGGCGGCAGTATGCTTTCGGGGGCGGCGGCATGATGGATCGGACCCACCTGGCCGTCCTTTCCCATCTGGATTTTGACGGGCAAGGGCAGCTGCTGGAAGTGGGCTGCGGCTCCGGACCTTTGTCCATCCGAGCGGCCCTCACCTGGCCGTCTGTCCGAGTGGTGGGCATTGACTATTGGGGTGCAGACTTCGGTTACAGCCAGGCCATGTGCGAGAAAAACGCCGCCAGTGAGGGTGTCAGTTCCCGGTGCGTGTTCCGGCATGGAGATGCCAAAAAGTTGGAGTTCCCGGACGAGAGTTTTGACGCCGTGGTGAGCAACTATGTCTACCACAACATCACCGGGGCGGATAAGCAAGAACTGCTGCTGGAAACCCTGCGGGTGCTGAAAAAGGGCGGTGTGTTCGCTCTCAACGATGACATGAAACCAAGGCTGTACGGAGATATGGAGGCCTTCGCCCAAAAACTCCGGGACATGGGGTATCAGGAGGTGCGGCTGATCGATACCGCCCAGGAGGTCTTCGGTTCCCGCCGCCGGGCGGCGCTGATGATGCTGGGGGAGTCCCGGATACTGGTGGGGCGCAAGTAATGCCGGCGAAGCATTCGTTTCGGGAGAAAAACAGGAGTTTGGAGAAATTTCGCCGGAAGTATCCAGCGCAGACGATGATTTGGGGCAACGGAAAACCATTTACATACCGCGGCGGACGTCGGGATAAGATAAAGCCCGGATACCACTGAAGAAGTGGTACCCGGGTGTGTGACCGATCAGCAAAAAAGGCGGCGTACAGAATCGGGTGGGGTGATTCCGTACGCCTTGTTTATTGTTTTTGCATTGCCGCCTCCTCTTTCATGGGGAGGGGCGTCATGCTGTGCAGGCTGATGGCAAGGGTTGAGAGATTGTGCAGGGTTGCCGATGTGGATGGCTGCAAAATTCCGGCTACGCCCAGAACGATCAAACTTCCGTTAAAGCCAAGCACAAAGCGGTAGATGGCGTGGATGCGTTTCACCAGTTCCATGGAAAGCAGCCTCAGATGTACCAATTCCCACAGGCTTTCCGCCGCAATGGTAATATCGGCGATTTCTTGGGCGATGGCGGCGCCGTCGCTGATGGCAATTCCCACGTCTGCCTCAGACAGCCCAGGGGAGTCGTTGATGCCGTCGCCAATCATAATCACGGTATGGCCCTGCGCCCGTAAATCCGCAATATAGCGTGCCTTATCCTCCGGAAGCACCTCTGCGCAAAATTCATCCATCCCGATATGAGCGGCAACCGCTTCGGCCGTGCGCCGGCTGTCGCCGGTCAGCATGACGGTTTTTTGTATCCCAAGTTTGCGCAGGGCAGACAGCACATCCGGTACTTCTTCTCGCAACGGGTCCGCAATGCAGATGACGGCTGCCAGCTGCTGATCGATGGTCAAATACAGATGGGAATACTCCATGGGCAAAGCATCAAACTTTGCCTGCTCCTCCGGGGGAATCGTACAGTGCTCATCCTCAAAAATAAAATGAGCGCTGCCGATCAGGACACGTTTCTTATTGACCTGGCTGGAAATGCCGTGGGCCACCAGATACTCTACCTTGGAATGAAGTTCCTCGTGGTTCAGTCCACGGCGTTTGGCTTCCTCTACCACGGCGTTGGCGATGGAGTGGGGAAAATGTTCTTCCAAACAAGCGGCCAGCCGCAGCATTTCCTTTTCGTCTCTCCCGCCGAACGGAATTACTTGAGCCACTTGAGGGCAGGCACGGGTCAGGGTGCCGGTTTTGTCGAACACCACGGTATCTGCCTGGGCGACTTTTTCCAGAAACTTTCCGCCCTTTACGGTAATCTGCTCCGTTCCGGCTTCTCGCATGGCGGAGAGGACAGCCAGCGGCATGGCGAGTTTCAGCGCACAGGAAAAATCAACCATCAGCACGGACAACGCTCGTGTGACATTCCGCGTCAAAAGGAAACTGAGAAGGCTGCCGGCAAAGGTATAGGGAACCAGTTTATCCGCCAGATGGGCTGCTTTGCTTTCCGCCGCTGACTTCATCTGTTCCGAGTGCTCGATCATGGCAACGATCTGGTCATAGCGGCTTTGGCCGGAGGTTTGCAGGACCTGGATGGTACAGGACCCCTCCGCTATGGTGGTTCCCGCATAGACAAGGCCCCCCGGCCGCTTCGCCACCGGCAGGGATTCGCCGGTTAAGGAGGCTTGGTTGATCATAACTTCGCCGTCTGTAACCATGCCGTCCACCGGGATGATGCCGCCGATGCGGACTACAATCCGATCCCCCGGCCGGATTTGGGATACCGGGGTCAGCACTTCGCCGTCCGGTGTGCGCAACCAGACCCGGTCTACATGAAGAGACATGCACTGCGCCAAATCCTGCACGGATTTTTTCCTGGTCCATTCCTCCAAAAGCTCTCCCAGTTCCAGCAGGAACATCACCGAACCGGCCGTGGCAAAATCCCGGCGGACAATGGAAAGAAGGATGGAAACGGCATCCAACAATTCTACTTTGATCTTACCCTGTTTTAAGCAGCGCAGCCCTTGACGCAGAAAAGGGACAGCGTGCCACAGTACCCAGGCGATTCGCAAGGGCACCGGAAAAAACAGAGTGCTCACAACTTTCAATATTGCCTTTCCCACCAGCTTTTCCTGGAATTGACGGTTGAGCGTGCGGCTGCTGTGTGCGGGCAGGGATATGCTTTGTTCGGCCTGTTTCCAGTGAAACCGCCGCACAGCCTGCAACACCTGTTCCCGACTTCCTGTGTAGCACAGGATAAGGCAGCCGGTGCGTTCATGAACCGTTACCCAGCTGACCCAACTTTGCCTTTGAAACCATGCCTCCAATAAATCAGCTTGACGGAGGCTCAATTCCTTCTGCTTCAGCTGCAGCCGCATCCTGCCGCGGCTTTCATGTACAATCACTGCGTTCATCGAAAACCCCCCATGAAAAAGCAAGAAAGCCGCAGTTACGGCTCTCTTGACTGCGGATGATTATTTTTCCGGCCCTGCACTTTCTTCCTCGCTGTCGTCAACGATTTCGGCGGCGGCTTTTTCTTCCGCTTCTTTTGCGGCCCGCTTTTGGTTGATTTCCTTTGCAGAAGCCAAAATGTCCCCTGCATTTTCCTGCACTGTCGTGACGGTTTTCATTGCCGAATCCTTCATGCGCAGACCGGCAGCCGCAATATGTGTATAGGCTTTTTTGGCGTCCTTGCTGGAAAGCAGCTTGATTCCAACCGAACCGAACAGTACCCCGCCGACAAAGCAGGCTAATTTTGAATACACACGCATCTTAATTCATCCTTTCCTTATTTATGCTTATAGCCCGTAATGATGGCCATAATCATACAGATTACAGCGCCCCATGCCCAAAAACGATGTTGTTTCACAGTAAATCCTCCTCGCCAGACCATTTTATTTCACAGAAGCCTGCCGTCAGCCCCTCCCGGTTCTTACAGGTTATGCGCAAGTGTTCTGCCCGGGTTGCCTGAGCAGACGCTGAATTTGCGGCGTTATGAGGCTTGGTGCAGCGCAGATGTCCTGCGGGTTTTTCACAACAAAAAGATACTGCCGCAGGTTCGATCTGCTCTCAATCCGCTTTTTGCCTGTTTTGGCTGTCACGCAGCCATAAAGGTTAGTATAAACTAATTAGAGTATACTACTGATTTTCCCATTTGTCAAATGAAAATATTTGCAGGTGTTACAGTGAAGCGCTTAATAGCCTTCCCACGTTGCTGCCGGGAATCCTATTTTCCTTTCATATTTCCGATTAATCGAACTTAAACAGTAAGCTTTATGGCAAAGTCCAAGCCGAAACTTCTACTGAATACTCTGTGTTACCTTGTGTATCGCACCGGTTTTAACGCATTAAAAAGAGAATAAATGCGTTAAAAACTCGTTGGAATGTATTAAGGCACTTCTCGTCCCTAGAGCCACAGTTCTGTTTGTTGCATCCGATTACTTTTTTCGTAATCTGTATTTGGCATATCTGCCTTTTTGGACAGGTTCCAAGATGCCAAGATCCACAAGTCGTTTTAAGAGCGTATACGCTTTGGAATTGCTGACGTGTAGAAGATTTACAACATCCGCTCTTGAAACAAACTCCGTGTTCTTTGACATATTAACAATCATTTCAGGGTATCGGACTTCATCAATGTCTTTTTGACGTACATAACCAATCGCTTTTTCTTTGTTTTGATACAGCTTGTGGGAAAGCATATAGGCGCGGCCTCTTCCGGCGCCATACGTTTCCACTAAGCCGCTTTCTACTGCTTGATTCAAAACGATTTTAACAATAGCTTCGGAAAGATTTACGGTTTGAGCGATCTGTTTTGTATCACTTCGAGGAATTTCTTTCAGAGCGTTCAATACCAACAGTGTATTAATAGACAAAGGTCTGCCAAGGCGGCTTTGTTCTTGGGAGATCATGTGCGCCAACTGGACATCTGGTTTGCTCCGAGGAATAAATAGTGAAACAGTGGTAGATGTTGTTTTGGAGTAATCTGGAAGGGCTCGTCCATAAATTAGAGAGCCCTCAAAAATCCTGTCAATACCTCTTCCTGTTTTTTCTGCCAAGCCAACACGTTTTAATGCATCTGCTAATAATGGATTGCGGCCGTGGGGCTCAGCGGTCAATAAATTTTCGATGGTGACTCCTTCAATAAAACCGCCTGGGTTTGCAATCGTAAGGCCATCATCCTCAATTGCGACCCGAACCCGCCCCATAATGGAATAATCCCGATGGCAGAATGCATTCACAATAGCTTCTCGTAATGCCCGTTTATTGAATTCTGGTGCGGGCATCCGGAATAGCCCGAACTCCAGTTCCTGCTGTGGGTTCCACACATCTATGTGGGCGATAATTGTTTCAATAGATGCCAAAATTGGCAAGGCATAGTCTTCGTTTACACGTACCGTTGTACCCTCTAGCACCTGAAAAGAACTTTTTCCGGTTGGCACATATTTCTGAATGCTGGGTACCTTGCCTACCATTAAGATACCGACGACCGTTGGATAGAGAACCCCATTTTGTTCTCGGACAAAACCAAGCGCTTTTAACAATTCTTCGTTGCTCAATTCCAGCAGAGCTTTATCTCCATCATAGGCGAGAATGATCTGACGCATCCGTTCGATCTCCAGGGGATCTAAGTCTGATAAAGTACTTTCCAGAATGATCATGGTAGAATAATCTAACAATCTTAGATCTGACAATCTAGTAGTGATTTCTGTAGGGTACATCGGAACGTTTTCTGGCATGTTGTCAATTTTCATTCGGCGACGCAGAATCTTTCCCGAACGGGTTGCAACAATACCGCCATAGGATTTAGGCACAGAAATTTTTAAAACTGGTCGTGTTTCTTCCATTATTTCACAACGAGTCGAAATGGGCGGGACAGTATTGTTGGCAATATAGGCGCTCAATGTTACTGGGTTGGAATGCTCTGGATGGGCACCGGTAATGGTGCCGTCGTCTTCAACACCTAAATATAAATCACCACCTTCGGTGTTTGCAAACGCAACGACATCTCCGAATAAATCAGTATCGCTGTATTTTTTTAAGTCGCTCTTAAATTCAATAGTCAGCGTTTCTTTCGTTGGAATTGTTCGAGCCATTTAAAGCACCTCCAATATAATTCTAACACACTTGTGCGTTAAAGTAAATATTTAACGCACAAATATTTTGCGTTAAATCCAATCTTTCAATAGAATTAATATAGAGATGTGAAAAGCAGGGAAGAAAAGCGAAAATCAATGTAATAAAACGTACCGTTTCATCGATTTTTCAAGTATTGTCCCGCAATATAATGCGGTGAAAGATTCTCTCAAACAAATCCGTTTGGCACTAATCCTGTTGATCTAACATATCGGAAATTTTTCTATCGTCACTTGTCAAAACTATTACAATTTGCTATTGCAATTCGCCGTTTTTTCTTGTCTCTTATTCTAACACACTTGTCCACTTTTTAGGATACATCCAGATGGGGTTACACTGGTAGTTGGAGACAAGTGCCTTGGTATGCTGGAGATTGTCCTTGATGACGTCTTCGTTGTCGACTGACTTCACTCATGCCAGGGTCTGTAATCCAATTTGCGAAAAATTTTTGACACTGTCTTTTAGTTTTGTCCAGCAGGTGATTCTTAGTAACGAGTAAATAGCAAAATATACACTCTAATTATCTACTTTTTCACCTTCCACCGCCAGTATATCCGAAAAAGTCTAAAAATCCGATTGCGAATGGGCAACAATTTTCGCCAGGCACTTTGAAATAGCCAGTCGCCTATAGAATGGCAGGAATGCCATCTACCTTTTCGATAAACGGCCTGTACAACTCCTCGAATTCTAGTAAATAAAATGGGACCTTCTATTTCATTTTGTGCATCCCCTACTGCATAAAAACTATCCTTTTTTATTTTCTGAATGCGGTGCAGAACAAATTGCCCGGAAAGCCGTTGATACAGCACAATATTGCCGGGCTTTATATTTTTAATTCCGGGTTTCTCCAATAAGACCCAATCACGTTTATCCTGTAAAAACGGACTCATGCTGTTCCCGGCCACGGGAATAGATACTTCTTTCCCTTGTTTCAGCAACTGTGAGATTTCAATTAGATAACTATATGTATCAATGATTTTCATGAATCTCAACCATCTTCCCTTGATTTATTCGGTATACCTTGGAGCAAATGTCAAGATCTGATGTGCGATGAGTCACTAAGATACAGGTGCAGGATCGATATTCCCGCTTGATATTCTGAATAACCTGTCTGCCAGTGCGTTCATCCAAAGCAGAAGTCGCTTCATCAAACACAATGACCGGCGCTTTTTGCAAAACGGCCCGAGCAATGGCAATTCTTTGCGATTGCCCTTCGGATAAACCTTTCCCATTCTCTCCGACTTGACATTGCATTCCATTTGGCAACTTGGAAACGAATTCCCAAGCGCACGCTATTTCCAGTGCTTTTTGCATCTCTTCTTCGGTGGCGTTTGGTACTATCATCTTTAAATTATCTGCAATAGTACCGGAAAAAACAGTGTTTCCTTGCGGCACATAAGAAACAAGGGTTCTGGTCGAAGCGTCAAATGAATGAGTAAAACCGCTTGCAGTTTGAACAAATGCTGTTCCTTCTTGAATTTCAATTAATCCCAATATAATCCGCAACAAGGTTGTTTTTCCAGAACCGGAAGCACCGGTTATAGCTACAATTTCTCCGGGAGAAGCGTAAAATGAGCCACCTGTTAACACAGTCTTTTCCCCATCATAAGAGTAAACGATATGCTCTAAAACAATATAAACGCCTCTGGACGCTTCCTTTTTCAGCTTCTGTACTACATTTCGATTTACGGTCTCTTTGGGCAGTTCAGTAACCTCCATAATCCTCCCGGCAGAAGTTGCAGCGGAAATAGCGGAGGGTACCAATTTAATCAAAGCGTTAAAATCAGCCGCCAAAGACCGGGAAAGTTGCAAAAACATGGTCATAGTGCCATAAGTAATATGTCCTGTCCAAAGCCTGGCAACGCTCCATCCTAAACAAACAAAGGACACTACCATACTCAGCACCGACATCAAGGTAGAAGTTTTGATGGAAAATTCATTGTATTCCATCGAAATATCGTAGTACTTTTTCTGTACTCCTTTTAGACGGCGGCGGAAAAGTCCAGTGATGGAAAAAGACTTAATATACTGCATATTTTGAAAGGATTCTTCGGTAAACTCCATCACATCACTGCTAACTTGACGCATCCTCTGATTGTATCTGCGCATTTTTAACAGCAAAAATCGAGAAACCAGCAACGTTACCGGGGCACTACACAATGCCAACAAAGCCATAATCGCATCATAATTCAAAATCAAAATCAGGCTCCCCACAAAGCTCACTGTTTTAGTGACCAGGGACGGGACCCATCCTAACACGCTTCGTGATACCTCAGATACATCTCCATTTAACCGGTTAAGAAGATCGCCGCTATGGAACTTCGAGCTTTCACTCCACTTGGCATCCATAATCCGGCAATACACGTCTTCCAGAATTTCCTGCTGCACCTTTAAGCTAATCTTCGCCAACATCCGGCTCGTCCATGCGTTTAACCCAATGCTCAACAGTCCGGAAGCGGTAAATACCACTGCCATCGTAAGCAGCAGGGAGAAGTTGAATTGGGTCACCGCATCAATGACATATTTAGAAGCCAAGCTTCCGGCAAGTCCCATAACCGTTCCTGCTACTCCGATTAAGATATAAAAAATCACCGCTTTCTTATATCTCAAAATATAAGCAAACACCCAGCGAAATTCCTGAAGTACTTCCCGATTAAATGTTTCTTTGAAACGGGAGGCAATTCTATTCATCCGATGTCAGTCCGCCTCTCTTTGCAGGGCATCTAATTGGTACCGGTACTCTTCTTTGATGGAATCCACAAGTATGACCGGATTGCCCGCAACCTGGGGGAGCACGTCAACCTAGAAGCCCGGCTGGATACTCTGGACGTCCGCTTGATTGCGGTGGCTCAGGATTTCGGCAACTCCAAAGAAGCCAAGATTATGCGGGCCTTGATGTATTCCCTTTCAGAATACTACATCGACAACCTGGCAGAGGAAACCCGCAAGGGCCTGAAGGAAACCGCCTTGAAGGCCAAGCACACCGGGGGATATGCCCCATTCGGGTATGATGTGGTCAATCAGGAATACGTCATCAACCCCCTGGAAGCGGGGTATGTGCGCAAGATGTTTGACGCCGCCAGCCAGCGGCAAGGCTTCCGGTCATTGATTCGGGAAATGGCCCAGGCGGGGGTCACCGGCAAGCGGGGGAAGCCCATCAAGTATCCCCAAATCTATGAAATCCTGCGGAATGAGAAATACACCGGGGTGTATATTTACAGCCCAAACATGGAGAAAACCCGGGAAGGGCGGCGGGCAAAACCCAACGCTATCCGCATAGAAAATGCCCTGCCGGCCATTATCGACAGGGCGCAGTTTCAGGAGGTGCAGCAGATCATGAGTGAGAAAAAGCAGATGGGGCGGAAGGCCGGGTACCTGTGCAGCGGGTTGGTTTACTGCCAGTGCGGGGCAAAGATGCACGCCAGCCGCAGCACAAAGGGCAATTTCACCCGGTTATACTACCGCTGTTCCGGCAAGTGCGGCGCTCCCATGGTGCCCATGGAGGAAGTGGACAACGCCGCCAGGAAGTATCTAAGGGATTTACTGACAGAGGAAAACCAGCGGAAAATAGCGGACGCCCTGCGCCGGTATCAGGCGGGGGAAGGTTCCCGGATGGAAGAATTTAAGGCGGCACTGCAAAAGCGCATTGCGCAGAAACAGGAGCAGTACAATGCCCTGCTGGACAACCTGTCCGCCGGTATGCTGCCCCCGGAAGTAGTGGCGGACATCGGGCAGCGGATGCAGCAGATCAAGGCAGAAATCGCCGTCCTGGAAGCCACAGAGCCGCCGAAAGATTTCACCGTGGAGACCATTCAAAGCTGGCTGAACGCCATCAAGGCCGCCCCAGACGAAGAGGGGGTACACCTGCTGGTGGAGCGGATCGAGGTAAAAACGGACAAAGAAAAAACAGACTTCAACCTGCAAAGCACGTTAAAGTCTGTCTTGGGAAAGAATGGTCGAGGTGACGGGATTTGAACCCACGGCCTCTACGTCCCGAACGTAGCGCTCTACCAAACTGAGCCACACCTCGACAACAGAAGGTATTATACCAAACCTTTTCCATCTTGTCAACTAAAATTTTTTCAGAGCCCACTTATTCCCTTTTTGCTCCATGAATATGCTATAATAACATCAATGGTACAGCATCATTTTTCAAAAGGAGGCAATCCTATGCTTTTTCTCACCGGCGACACTCACGGCGACTTCACTCGCCTGCGCACCGACATCTTCCCGGAACAGAAGCAGATGACCAAGGAGGACTATGTGATTGTCTTGGGTGACTTCGGCGGGGTCTGGGACGGCTCCAAAGAGGAGCAGTATTGGCTGGATTGGCTGGAAGAGAAGCCGTTCACTACCTTGTTCGTTTCCGGCAACCATGAAAACTACGACCTGCTGGCTGCCTATCCCATTCAAACCTGGAAAGGGGGACGGGTCCAGGCTGTCCGGCCCTCGGTGCTCCACCTGCTCCGGGGGGAGGTGTTTACCCTGATGGGCAGAACCTTCTTCGCCCTGGGCGGTGCTTCCTCCCACGATATTTCCGATGGAATCTTGGAGCCGGACGCTCCGGATTTCCGCCGGCGGAAGCGGCAGCTGGACGCCCGGGGCGCCCTATACCGAGTCAACCACCGCTCTTGGTGGAAGGAAGAATTGCCTGGTGAAGGAGAGTACCGCCACGCCGAAGACACCTTAAACGCCCATGACCGCAAGGTGGACTTTATTCTGACCCACTGCGCCCCCACCAGTGTTCAAAACGCCCTCAGCAAGGGGATGTACCAGCCGGACGCCCTCACCGATTACCTGGAACAGGTAAAGGGCAGCTGCCAGTTTCAATACTGGTTTTTCGGCCATTACCATGACAATAAGGTCATTGGTCAAAAGTACGTTTTGCTGTACGAGCAGATTCTGGAGCTGACCCTGTAAGAAGGACAAAAAGAAAAAAGGCAGAGCGAAAAAACTCGTTCTGCCTTTCTTGTTTTTGTCACGAAACAGCTTTCCCCGAACACTCAGGTGGTCAGGTAGCTCTTCACCATGGCCTGGAGCAGCTCGTCCCGATCCACATGGCGGATCAGCGCCCGGGCATTGTTGTGGGTGGTGATATAGGTGGGGTCCTCGCTGAGGATATAGCCTACGATTTGGTTGATGGGATTGTATCCCTTTTCCCGCAGCGCATCGTATACCGTGGTGAGGATGCGCTTCATCTCGTTTTCCTTCTCATCCCGGACGGTGAAGGTCATCGTTTTATCGTTCATTGCGTCCACCTCCTGATTTGGAACTTGACCCCATTATAAATCATTTCGCGCCGTTTGGCAAGGCTTATTGCCGCAGGGACACGCCGATTTCTTCCAATTTCTTCAAAGCCTTGGCTACGGCGTTGTCGCAATCCTGGTCGGTGAGGGTGCCGTCCGCCTTGCGCAGCACCAAAGAGTAGGACACGCTCTTCTGGTCCTTGCCTACCTGGTCGCCCCGGTAAACGTCGAACAGCTCCAGCTTTTCCAGAATCTTCCCGGCTCCGGCACGGATGGCTTTTTCCACCTGGGCGATGGGCAGGGCGTTGTCGCACACCAAAGACAAATCCCGGGTGGAGGCGGGATACTTGGGCAGGGGATGGTAGGTCATCTCCTCCTTCTGGGCGGCGTATAGGGCGGCGCAGTCCAGTTTGGCCAGGTATACCCGAACGCCAATGCGGTAGTTGCCCAGCACCTTGGGGCAGACCTCACCCAAAATACCGATCTGCACCCCGTCCTTTTCCAGCACGGCGCAGCGGCCGGCGTGGAAGGTGGGGTGGTCGGTGCAGGGGATGAACTCCACTTCCCGGATCCGCAGCACATCCAGCAGGGTTTGGGCCATGCCCTTTACGGTGTAGAAGTCCGCCCCATTGCCGTACAGGCCGATGGTCAGCTGCTTGCGCTCTTCCGGCAGAGGCTGGCCCTCCACCGGATGGTATTCCCGGCCGATTTCATAGCACCAGAACCAGGGGTTGCGGTTGTTGTAGTTGCGGGCCAGGGTTTCCATCATGCTGGGCAGGGTGGTGGTGCGCATAATGCTGGTGTCCTCCCCCAAGGGGTTGGAGATCACCACGCTTCCCCGCAGGGGATGGTCCGCGGGCAGGTTGATGTTGTCGTAGTATTTGGGGCTGATGAAGGAATAGGTCATGATTTCGTTGCATCCCAGGCTCAGCATGGTTTGGCCTAAGGTCCGCTCAAACTGCTGGTAGGGGGTGACTTCGCCCCGGGCAATGCCGCTCATGACGCTGGTGGGGATTTTGTCGTAGCCGTAAATCCGGGCGATTTCTTCCGCAATGTCCGCCTTGTGGTGGATGTCGATGCGGTAGTAGGGGGCGATGATGGTGTCCCCCTCCAGGGCAAAGCCCAGGCTTTCCAGGGTGTTTACCATCTCTTCCCGGGACAGGTCAATGCCCAGGAATTTGTTAATCCATTCCACTTCCAGCTTCACGGTGTCGGGGGTGTGGTCGGCGTTGTCCACGTCGATAACCCCGTCCACTACTTCGCCGCAGCCCAGCTCTTCCACCAGCTGGCACATCCGCTCCAGGGATTCCGGGCAGCTTTCGCTGCGCAGGCCCTTTTCGTACCGGGCGGAGGCGTCGGTGCGCATACCAAGGGCTTTGGCGGTGAGCCGCACGCTGGGGCCGTTGAAGCAGGCGGATTCAAACACCACGGTCTGGGTGTCCTCCATAATGCCGGAGTATTCCCCGCCCATGACTCCGGCCACCGCCACGGCTTTGGCGGTATCGGAGATTACCAGCATATTGGGGTTTAAGGTCCGCTCCACCCCGTCCAAGGTGACGATGGTTTCGGTTTCCCTGGCCCGGCGGACGGTGATGGAATTGCCTTCAATATACCGCAAATCAAAGGCGTGGAGGGGCTGGCCCAGCTCCAGCATCACATAGTTGGTGATGTCCACCAGGTTGTTGATGGGCCGCACCCCGCTGGCCCGCAGCCGCTCCCGCATCCACCGGGGGGAGGGGCCGATCTTTACGTTTTTCACCACCCGGGCCATATACCGGGGGCAGAGGTCCGGGGCGTCTACCTTGACCTTCAGGTAGTTTTCAATGTTGTCCCCGCTGCCCTTGACCACCGGCGGGTTCCATTTCAGGGGAACGTGGTAGGTGGCGGCGGCTTCCCGGGCCAGGCCCAGCACGCTCAGGCAGTCGGGACGGTTAGAGGTGATTTCAAACTCCACGCTGGTGTCGTCCAGGCCCAGCACTTCCTTGATGTCCTGGCCGGGAACGCATTCCTCCTCAAGCAGGAAGATGCCGTCCTCGATGGCGTAGGGGAAGTCTCCCTGGGTCAGGCCCAGCTCCCCCAAAGAGCACATCATGCCGTTGGACACTTCTCCCCGCAGCTTGCCCTTTTTGATTTTCACGCCTCCGGGCAGGGTGGAACCGTCCAACGCCACCGGCACCATGGCGCCGGGCACCACATTGGAAGCCCCGGTGACGATCTGGATGGGCTGCTGCTGGCCCACTTCCACCTGGCAGACCACCAGATGGTCGGAATTCTGGTGGGGCACTACGCTGAGCACCTTGCCCACCACTACATTCTTAATTTCCGCTCCTTCGGTTTCCCAGCCTTCCACCTTGGAGCCGGACATGGTCATCTTTTCGGAAAAATCTTTGGCGTCGGGGGCGATGTCCACATAGTCCTTCAGCCATTTCATGGATAAATTCATGGTGTATCTTCTCCTTTCCCCGCTTAGAACTGCTCCAGAAAACGCTTGTCGTTTTCAAAGAACAGCCGGATGTCGTCGATGCCGAAGCGGCGCATCACTACCCGCTCCAGCCCCATGCCGAAGGCGAAGCCGGAATACTCTTCCGGGTCGATGCCGCAGTTTTCCAGCACCTTGGGGTGGACCATGCCCGCTCCCAAAATCTCAATCCAGCCTTCCCCTTTGCACAGCCGGCAGCCCTTGCCGTGGCAGGCAAAGCACATCACGTCGGTTTCGGCACTGGGCTCGGTGAAGGGGAAGTGGTGGGGACGGAAGCGCACCACGCTGTCCTCCCCGTACAGCTTTTTGATAAACAGCTCCAGGGTGCCTTTCAAATCGCTCATGGTGATGTTCTTGTCCACCACCAGGCCCTCGATTTGATGGAACACCGGGGAGTGGGTGGCGTCCAGGGCGTCGGAGCGGTACACCCGGCCGGGGCTGATGACCCGGATGGGGGGCTTGCGCTGCTCCATGGTGCGGATCTGCACCGGGCTGGTCTGGGTGCGCAGCAGGGTGTTTTCGGTGATATAGAAGGTGTCCTGGGTGTCCCGGGCGGGGTGGTTTTTGGGGATGTTCAACGCTTCAAAGTTGTAGTAGTCCAGCTCCACTTCCGGGCCGTCCACCACATCGAATCCCATGCCCAAAAAGATTTCCTTGATTTCGTCCATCACCAGGGTCAGGGGGTGCTTTTTGCCCAAATCAAACTTCCTGCCGGGCATGGTCACGTCCAAGGTTTCCGCCTGAATCTGTTCCTGAAGCTGCTTTTCCTTCAGCTGCTGCTGGGCGGCGGCGATGGCTTGCTCCAGCTCGCTGCGGATCTGGTTGGCCAGCTGACCGATCACCGGCCGTTCCTCGGCGGAGAGTTTGCCCATCTGCTTTAAGATGGAGGTGAGTTCTCCCTTTTTGCCCAAGAATTTTACCTTGATGTCCTCCACTGCCCGGCTGTTTTCCGCCTGGGCGATAGCGGAAAGGGCCTGGGTGCGGATCTGTTCCAACGCTTCTTTCATGAAGGTTCCTCCCAATCAATTTTGGTTGCCAGCAAAAAAGGGCAGAAAAAAACGTCCCTTTTCCAAAAAGGGACGAGTGCTGTCAAGCCCGCGGTACCACCCAAATTCACAGCCAAACCGGCTGTGCGCTTCGTTTCAGCCCGGTAACGGGGGCAGGCCGTTTGCGCCTACTGGGGAAAATACCCGTTCAGCCAACCGCTCTTTGAGGGAACCGGCGCCCCTTCCCCTCAGCCGCCTTTCAGCCGGGGGCGGATGTCTCTGGCAGGGGAAGCAGGTGGGCGCTTTTTCTCAAGTCACTGCGTGTAGTTCGTGGATATAGCTTTGCAAAAACAGTATAGCAAACTGCTTTCCGGATTGCAAGGGGCAAAATGCAAAAATCGGTTGCAATCCGGCTCCTGTTTGACTATAATAAAGATTAACAAGTGATTTTGGGGAGTTTTTCCCCGGCAAGGAAGGTACTTTATGGATATTTTTCACGAACAATTAGTCAAGCACCACCGCACCGCCGGCGATTACGTCAAGATTGTGGGCATTATCGTGGGGGCGCTGCTGCTGTTTTTGATTTTGGTGGTAGCGGTTCCCGTGCTGGTGGGTTCCGCCGTGGGGATGCTCTCCTCCATCTGCCTGCTGGTGGGGGTGGCGGTGCTGTTTTGCGCCTACTACCTGATTGTCAACACCGGCATCGAGTACGAATACATCCTCACCAACAACGATCTGGACATTGACAAAATCATCGGCAAACGCAAGCGCCGCCGGCTGCTGACGGTGAAGGTGAACACCTTTGAGGATTTCGGCATCTACCGCCCGGAGGACCATCGGGAGCGGGGTTACACCAGTACCGTCCTCTGCTGCGGCATCAGCCCCGGCGCCGGGGACCCCTACTTTGCCGTGTTTGAACACGCCTCTTTCGGCAAAACCCTGTTGATCTTCAACCCCGACGACAAAATCCTGGAGGGGCTGAAAAAGAACATCAAGCCCTGGATTCTCTCCAAAAGCAAAAAGTAAACCGGCTTTTTGGAAGGAATTTGGGCTGCAAACCCTGATTTTTGGAATCTCTGCCCGCCTGGCACACCGGGCGGGCACTCTTATCCCGGGAGGTAAACGGCATGGTCGTGACGGTAGAACAAATGAAGCGGCTGGAAAAAAAGACGGTGGAGCTGGGCAGCTCCTATCTCCAGCTTATGGAGCAGGCGGGAAGCGCCGCCGCCAACCTGTTGGTGGAGCGGTACTTTCTCATCGGCAAGCAGGTGGTGATTCTCACCGGCAGCGGCAACAACGGGGGAGACGGCTATGTCATCGCCCGGAAGCTGATGCAGCGGGGGGCCCAGGTCACGGTGGTTCTCTGCAAGGGAATGCCCTCCACCCAGGAAAGCCAGGAAAACTTCCGGCGGCTGGACCGCAGCGAAATCCGGGTGCTGGATGCCGAAAAACAGCCCAACCTCTCCTACCAGGCCCTTCGGGAAGGGGATTTTCTCGTTGACTGCATCTTCGGTACCGGGTTCCACGGGGCGGTTCGGGGCACGGCTTTGGAGGTGTTAAACCAAGCCAACCGCTGCGGCGGGGTGAAGGTGGCGGTGGATTTGCCCAGCGGCCTGTCCGGGGACAGCGGGGAGGTGGCTGGGGAGTTTTTCCA
>PPYE01030452.1_pt1 | contig 42594 bp, 39 predicted proteins | sample 1559881 | NCBI WGS metagenome assembly PPYE01 (sample SAMN08240022, study PRJNA423297) | Human gut metagenome, whole genome shotgun sequencing project. | reverse complement strand
CTACGGCGATTGACGACAACGCCGCAGATGAAAAATCAGACAAGTCAATATAGCAGTTACTTAATATTCGCTGTACTAGCAGTTCATTGAATGATCACTGTCCGTCTTCCCATGGAAGCATCGGCGTCTCCACTTTCTTATCTCTTACCATAAGGTCAATCACCGCTTCCGCTGCACTTTTTCCTTCGAACAGGACTTTGTTTATTTCTGTGATGATCGGCATTTCCACATCATATTTCTCAGCCAGTTCTTTTGCTGCTTTTGCGGAATAGACGCCTTCCACGATCATTTTCACTTCAGCCATTGCCTGCTCCATGGTATATCCTTTTCCCATCAGATATCCGGCTTTCCGGTTACGGCTGTGGACACTGGCACAAGTAACGATCAGATCTCCGATTCCGGACAGACCATAAAAGGTTTCCATACGTGCTCCCATTTTAACACCCAGACGTGAAATTTCTGCAATTCCTCTTGTGATCAGGGCTGCTTTGGTATTATCGCCGTATCCCAGACCATCTGCGGTTCCGGCCGCCAGTGCGATCACATTCTTTAACGCTGCGCCAAGCTCCACTCCCAGCATATCCGGCGTGGTATAAACTCTGAAAACAGGGCTCATAAAGATTCCCTGCAGATATTCTGCTGTCTCTCTCTGGTGAGAACTTACCACACAGGTAGTCGGAAGTCCTTTTCCAACCTCTTCTGCATGGCTTGGGCCGGAAAGCACAGACACATTGGCCTGTGGAAGTTCCTGTTCAATGATCTCGCTTAAAGTAAGAAGAGTTTTTTCCTCCACACCTTTGGCAACATTTACAATTTTCTGTCCATTTTTTACAAAAGGCGCCATACGCTTGCAGGTACTTCTGGTATAAGGCGAAGGAACTGCCAGAATTGCCACATCTGTATCCCGTAGGCTTCTCTCAAGATCTATTGTGATATCAATCGGTTCAGGAATCTTTACTCCCGGAAGTTTGCTCACGTGTTCCCGCTTTTCTCTTAATGTTGTTATCTCCTCCCCAAGCGCCGACCAGAGAATCACCTCGTGTCCATTATTGTAAAGAAGGATAGACAGGGCAGTTCCCCAGCTTCCCGCACCAAGCACACTTATCTTTGCCATATAAATACCTCTTTTTATTTATTTTTTTTGCTTAAATAAATTTTACTTTCTGTCCCGTCAAGAAGCCGTTTTATGTTCTTTTTATGTCTGTAAAATGCCAGTACTGTCAAGAGTCCCATAACAATATAAAGCTCGATCATATGATAAGAATCCATATGATAAGAACCCATCTGTCCAAATACGATCATACTGATAAATGCAGCCAGATATGCACTTACCGAACACAGAGAAACATAGTGTGTCAGGAAAAACAGTCCAAAAAATACAATTGCACAGATCACAAAAATCCGCCAGTCAAAAGCAATCACAAGTCCTACAGATGCAGCTACGCCCTTCCCGCCCTTAAAATTAAGATAAAACGGAAAATTATGCCCCAGAATACACCCAGCTGCTGCATAAAGGCTCAGCAACGGCAGAATATCTCCATAAGAATTTCCGAATATTGCCCTTACGATCAGGATGGCCGCAATACACTTCAGACAGTCACACAACAGATTCAATGCCCCGGCCTTTTTGCCAAGTGTACGCAGTACATTTGTAGAACCCAGATTTCCGCTTCCCTGTCTGCGGATATCAATATGATAAATTTTTCCTAAAATGTATGCGGTCTGAAAAAGTCCGCATGCATATCCAATTGCAATACAAATCAGGCGTTCCATGATTATTCTTTTTCACCTCGTTCACGAATAATGAATTTCAGTGATGTTCCCGCAAATCCAAAGGCATCCCTGATCTTATTCTCCAGATATCTGGTATAAGAGAAATGCATCAGCTCTTTGTCATTTACAAAGATAACAAATGTAGGCGGTTTGACAGCCACCTGTGTCATATAGTAAATCTTAAGACGTTTTCCCTTGTCAGACGGAGGCTGCTGCATTGCCACTGCCTCAGAAAGGATTTCATTCAGGACACCTGTCTGGATTCGCAGTGTCTGGTTTTCGATAACCGCATCGATCGTTTCAAACATTCTGGAAATCCTGAGTCCTGTTTTTGCAGAAATAAATACCAGCTCCGCATATGGCATATATGCCAGAACCTCGCGGATTCTGTTTGTGTGCTTATAAATAGTCTTATCATTCTTTTCAATGGCATCCCATTTATTTACTGCAATGATAACACCCTTTCCTCTTTCGTGGGCAATCCCTGCGATCTTGGCATCCTGTTCTGTAACACCCTCTGATGCATCGATCATTACAATGACAATATCTGCACGTTCTACTGCAGTCACTGTACGGATCACACTGTATCTCTCAATCTCCTCTTTAACTTTTCCCTTACGGCGAAGTCCGGCAGTATCAATAAAGATATAATCCTTTCCCTGCCATTTTACTCTGGTATCTACCGCATCTCTTGTAGTTCCGGCAATATCAGAAACAATCACACGGTCTTCTCCCAGAAGTTTGTTTACCAGTGACGATTTTCCTACGTTTGGTTTTCCCACAATGGCAATTCTCGGGATTTCATCATCTTCTTCTGTATCTGCATCCTCAGGGAAATGTTTTGCCACTTCATCCAGCATATCGCCCAGCCCCATACGGTTTGCCGCAGAAATCGGAATCGGTTCACCGATACCAAGGTTATAGAACTCATAAACATCCATCATAAATTTCTGGATACTGTCTACCTTATTCACAACAAGGACAACCGGTTTGCCGCTGCGTCGGAGCATATCTGCCACCTTCGCATCGGAATCCACCAGTCCCTGATGAACGTCTGTGATAAAGATGATAACATCTGCCGTATCAATGGCAATCTGTGCCTGCTCTCTCATCTGAGAAAGGATGATGTCACTGCTGTCCGGCTCAATACCGCCTGTATCGATCATGGTAAATGTCTTGTCCAGCCATGTCACATCTGCATAAATTCTGTCTCTTGTAACGCCGGGTGTATCTTTTACAATAGAAATCTTCTCACCTGCCAGCGCATTAAACAATGTGGATTTACCTACATTAGGCCTGCCCACTATCGCTACTACCGGTTTGCTCATATATCTGTCTCCTTCTTATCTTTTTATGGTCTGGTGCTTCGATCAGACAGTTTACCAGGTCAGCACCCGGTTCATCTACCACTACAACTTCCGTCTTAAGAGCCTGTCTGACATTTTCCACCGTCAGGTCATCCAGAAAAACATCCTCGCCGCTTCTGAGCATATTGCATGGGATCAGTACTTTTTCTCCCAGATTTCTCTGCGCAAGCTGATCCATAAGATCAGTAGCTGTGATCAGACCGGAAACTGTGATCTTCTCTCCAAAGAAATTATTCTTTACTGCATATACTTCAGCCTGGACATTCGGAAATTTCTTCTGTACCAGTTTTATCATTTTACCTATATAAGGCGCTGCCAGCCGTCCTGTTGCAACAGTGGCATTTACCTCTCTGTCATCGCCTTCAAGCTGCTCAAGTCTCTCTTTTACCTCTGTTTCAAGCAGACGCATCATACCAACACCATTCTCCAGCTGAAGGTATCCGTCATATCTGCCTTCCTCAGGAAGTTCATATCCTGCAAGAATATACCATTCATCCGAAGCATGTACAAAATGAATACCATGCTTCTTCACCATGATCTTCTGCCACCGCTCTACCTGACTGATCAGATACCTTGCATCCTCTTTATCAAAAGATTCCAGTGGATACAGACCTTTTCGATACCTGGAAAGACCTACAGGTACGATTGAAACGCTCTGCAGTACAGGCGCATATTCCGACAGTTTTTCCAGACTGTATTCCAGTTCATCCCTGTCATTAATCCCCTTGCAGAGCACAATCTGCCCGTTCATGGTCACATCACCTTTATAAAGCCTGTCAACTTTTGCAAGGGCATCTCCGGCAAATCGATTATGGAGCATTTTACAGCGAAGCTTGGGATTCATAGTCTGAAACGATACATTGATCGGGGAAAGATGAAACTTGATAATACGATCCAGATCATAGTCACTCATATTGGTAAGGGTAACATAGTTTCCCTGCAGGAATGACAGTCTGGAATCGTCATCTTTAAAATATAAAGTTTCTCTCATACCGGGCGGCATCTGGTCTATAAAACAGAAAATACAGTGATTGGAACAGGAGCGGTACTCATCCATAAGACTGTTCTCAAACTCCACGCCAAGATCATCTTCATATTCCTTTTCTACTTCCAATTCCCATTCCTCGCCATTCTTCTTTCGGATAAGGAGCGTAACAAATTCGTCATTCATCAGATAACGATAATCAAACACATCCTCTACCGGCTGGCCATTAATGGAAAGCAGCGCATCTCCCGGTTCCAGTTCCAGTTCTTCTCCGATACTGTCCGGAAGAACCCTGGATATTATGTGTAAATTTTTTTTCATGAATTTTACTCCATTGGAATATAACCGGAAATTGTGTGTGGGATAAACTTTTCCGGCACATTTTGTTTCTCGATCATTCAGGAGCCGCTGATTTATTTACTGTGCAGGCACAGTAACTTTCTGACATTTACTCCTGATATCATATGACAATAATTCCGGACAAAATATACCTACGCCCAGAATCCACTACCTTTTATATCATAACAATTGTAAAAGAAAAAATCAATAAATTCCTTGACGTATTTTAGGGCAAATGTTATATATTATATTGAAATCTATTTTTTGAGTATAAAATCACTACTTAGGAGGAGTATTATGCCAAACATAGAATTGTTGGAAAAATCCATGCCGGTTGCACCTATCCGTATTGCAGCTCTTGGATGCAGAGAACTTGCAGAAGAAGTTGACAGAAAACTTGTTAAATTCCGTAAAGAGCTGGTTGAACGCAAACAGCTCAGTGTTATTCCCCAGGGATACAGCGAAGAATCATTTATTGTAGAATGTGAATGCCCCCGTTTCGGAACCGGTGAAGGTAAAGGTTATATTAAAGAATCCGTTCGTGGCGCTGACCTTTATATTATGGTTGATGTGACCAATTACAGTGAAACTTATACTGTATGCGGACACGAGAACCATATGTCTCCTGACAACCATTTCCAGGATCTTAAACGAATCATTTCAGCTGCAACAGGCAAGGCACACCGTATCAATGTAATTATGCCGTTTCTTTATGAAGGCCGTCAGCACAGACGTACCAAAAGAGAATCTCTGGACTGCGCACTGGCACTGAAGGAATTAAGCGATATGGGAGTTTCCAATATCATTACCTTTGACGCCCATGATCCACGTGTCCAGAACTCTATTCCACTGAATGGTTTTGATAACTTTTTCCCTACTTATCAGTTTTTAAAAGCTCTGATCAAAAGTGTGCCGGATCTTCGTGTTGACAATGACCATCTGATGATCATCAGCCCTGATGAGGGCGCCATGTCAAGAGCTGTATATTTCTCCAACATTCTCGGAGTAGATATGGGTATGTTCTACAAACGTCGTGATTACTCTACGATTGTCAACGGAAAGAACCCTATTGTTGCACACGAATTCCTTGGAGATTCCGTAGAAGGCAAAGATGTTGTAGTTATCGATGATATGATCTCCTCCGGTGGAAGTATGCTGGATGTTGCCAAACAGTTAAAGGAACGCAACGCAAAGAGAGTATTTGTATGTACTACCTACGGTCTGTTCACAGACGGTCTGGATAAATTTGATGAATATTACGAGAAAGGCTGGCTTGACAGAGTGATCACAACCAACCTGAATTACCGCATTCCGGAACTTCTCGGAAAACCATATTATGTAGAAGCAAATATGAGCAAATATCTTGCGAGCATCATTGATATCATCAATCATGATGTTTCCGTTGAGAAGGTTCGTTCCAGCAACAAAAAGATTATGTCTCTTATGGAAAAAGTAAATTCCAGATAGTTTTTCCGGCAGATGAGAATACGAAAAGGGGAGCTGTTAACCAGCTCCCCCCTTTTTCGTATTGTACAGTTAATCTGCAAATTCAGGATTACTCACTTCGCACTGTTGTGCTTATAACAATTTCAGGTTTTATGAACGTATGCCAAGAAAAGCCCCAAGATTTCCCCTTTTTCCATGGGAAGCCCTGTGAGAAAAGAGAAACTCAGGATTACAGCAGGTACAGAGATTTGGCATGGAAATGTTTTCTTCCGGGATTCCCGCTTCCAGAAAAATAATCTTGTTTGCCATCCACAGATTTAACTGATATTTTCCGTTTTCTTTTCTGTAAAACAGCTTGTTCCGGTATTTCTTATCAAAAACCTTTTCAAATTCTTCAATCACATCTTCGCTGACTTCATAACACTCCTGACAGATAGACGGTCCGATGGCCACTTTCAGATCTTTCGGATTACTTCCATACTCTTCAGACATCTTTTCTATGGTAACTGCACCGATTTTCTGAACCGTACCTCTCCATCCCGAATGAGACAGTCCGATCGCATGATTCGCCGGATCAGCAAAATACAGTGGAACGCAATCCGCATAAAAGGTTGCGAGAACCAGCCCCGGAACATTTGTGATCATTCCATCTGTATCTGTATAATCACGCGGGATCACAATTCCCTTTCCGCGGTCTTTCTCTGTTACTTTCCGCACATTGTTGGTATGAGTCTGATCAGATGTAACGATGCTGTTCATATCAAATCCCATAGCATCAGAAATCCTTCTGTAATTTTCTTTCACGCAGGACTCCTCATCACCTCTTGTAAAACTCAGGTTCATAGAACTGTAGATTCCTCTGCTCACTCCGCCAAAGCGGGTGCTGAATCCATGAACAAGCCAGTTCATTTCTTCATATGCGGGATATGTAAGAAATGTAACATCTTTATTGTTTTTTACATTCATCTTTGGAATCTGTTCACTGTTCCATTTTATCTTCATATTTCATTATTCCCTTCCTGCTGTATGGCAGATTATTCATCAAAGCAGTTTCTATAATTATTAGAGGATTGCAATATATTCAAACGCATTCTTAACCCAGTGTATTTCATCCCCGTCAATTCCTGCCACATCGAAACGGCATGGGATATCCACATTGTGATATTCCACTGTAAGAAAATACCTTGCCACCTTACATATGGTTTTCTGTTTAGCAGTATTTACTGCAGCCAGCGAATAACCGGAACTATTGTCTTTCCTGTATTTTACCTCAACAAAAACAAGATATTCTCCATCTCTGGCAATCAGATCGATTTCTCCAAATCTGCATCTGTAATTATATCTCAGAATAAATAATCCCTGCCGTTTCAGATAATCAGCAGCTTTTCGTTCGTAACAGCTTCCGGTAGACCGGGTATTTTTATGCAAATTCTTCCATCCATTTCTTTTTATATTATATGTAGGCATCTTTTGTTGTTACTGTGCATCACTCAGTGTATTGCTGTGTACTGAAGGATAGTAACCCTTTTGCGACTGTTTATATGAAATGTGTAATAAAGGTCTTTCTGTGGATCGGGGTTTCTCCGTATTTTTTCAGTGCCGCAATATGATCGGCAGAACCATATCCCTTATTTGATGCAAAACCATATTCTGGGAACACTTTATCATATTCTTCCATCATTCTGTCCCTTGTCACTTTTGCAACAATACTTGCTGCTGCAATGGAAACACTCTTTGCATCTCCCTTAATAATGGGAACCTGTGGAATGGTGATCTGAGGAATCGTGACTGCATCATTGAGAAGAAGCTGAGGAACCACTTCCAGTTTACTTACCGCCTCCCGCATTGCCTCATAGGTAGCCTGAAGGATATTGATCTCATCAATACGCTCCGGGCTGCGCATACCGATTCCTACTGAAACCGCTTCCCTCATAATCACATCATACAGTTCTTCTCTTTTGGAAGCACTGAGTTTCTTGGAATCGTTCAGATAAAGGATCCGGCTGTCCTGTGGCAGAATTACTGCACATGCCACAACCGGGCCTGCAAGGGGGCCTCTTCCCACTTCATCAATTCCACATAAATAACCAAGATGTTCATATTTATGCTCATATACCTTCATATTTTCAATACGCTGCTTCTCCGCTTCCAGAGCTGCTTCCTTTTTGCGGCACTGTGCGATCAGTTTTTGCACACCACTTCTTGTATCTTCTTTATAAATTTCATATAAAGCCGGGTAGCTGCTCATATCTGCTGCAGCAAACTCGGCTTTAATCTCAGCTATTGTTTTCATAATGGCGCCCACTCCAATGTGATCCGCCCCATTTTTCCGGAACGGAAATCATCAAACAATATCAGCGAAGCTTTGGCATAGTCCAGCTCTTCCTGCTTTTTCAGACACCCTCTGGCTCTGGCAATCGCCTCCAGAACTTCCACAGAAGTTCCCTCCTCTGTGATCTGATATCTCTCTGCCAGAATCCCTTTATAATTTTCGCACAGATAATCGATCAGCCAGAGTGCCAGTTCCTCCATATTCAGAATGTCATCTTTGATAGAACCTACACATGCCAGACGGATTCCCACCTGCTGGTCTTCAAATTTCGGCCACAAAATACCAGGAGTGTCCAAAAGTTCTACTCCCTTATTCAGACGGATCCACTGTTTTCCTTTCGTAACTCCCGGCTTGTTTCCGGTCTTTGCACAGGCTCGTCCTGCAAAGGTATTGATAAATGTAGATTTTCCTACATTCGGGATTCCCACTACCATAGCGCGGATCGGACGGTTTTTAATACCGCGGCGTCTGTCTCTTTCTATCTTTTCCTTACATGCTTCCTGGATCACATTATTGATTGCTTTCATTCCGGAACCATTTCTGGAATCTACTTTTACAACATAAAATCCCTTTGCCTGAAAATAAGTTTTCCAGGTTTCATTCTGGCGCTCGTCAGCCAGATCTGATTTATTAAGAAGAATCAGTCTGGATTTATTTTTTCCCAGTTCATCAATATCCGGGTTTCTGCTCGAAAGAGGTACGCGGGCATCCACAAGTTCAATGATCAGATCGATTAGCTTAATGTCCTCCTGCATCTGTCTCTTTGCCTTGGTCATATGACCAGGGTACCACTGTACGTTCATATACACCTAACCTTTCAAAAATCCAAATTTATCTTTCGGGGAAATGACAAACCATACCTTTCCCACAATATATTTCTTATTGATATTTCCGATATCACCATACCGGCTGTCCTCACTGTTATTTCTGTTATCGCCAAGTACAAAATACTCACCGCTTTCCAGAGACACTCCATCGGATGCCAATCCCGCATTACTGATTTCAGGAAAATTCTTATTTTCATTATATACTTCTCCGTTGATCAATACTGCTCCGTTGGATATCTGTACAGTCTCACCAGGCAGACCGATCACGCGGCCGATATGCAGAGCCGCATCATCACTTCCACTGGTTTTATATACAATGATATCTCCCCGTTCAGGTGAGGATACTTTATAAACAGCCCTGTTTACAAAAAAGCGTTCTCCAACCTGCAGTGTGGGCTCCATGGCACTCTCCTGTACAGTCACTGATTGAAACAGCGCAATTCCCGCCAGAATGCCAAAAATGAGCACTACCGCTATCTGAAATATCCAGTTAAGGATTCCCCGGACTTTTTTATCTTCAAGTTTTGTTTCCAGCATATCTCTGGTCTCTTTCAGTGCCGGACTATCTTTCCATTTTCTGATATTCATCCAAATCTCCTGACAGATGGAAAAAGAGGGACAATACACAAGTTATTGTCCCTTCTTCTGCTAATTCATGAAATTATTTAACAAGCTCTTTAACCTTAGCTGCTTTACCTACACGATCTCTTAAGTAGTTCAGTTTCGCACGACGTACTTTACCACGACGGATAACTTCTACTTTTACTACATGTGGGGAATGAAGCGGCCATGTTTTCTCAACGCCTACTCCGTTAGAGCTCTTTCTTACAGTAAATGTAGCTCTGTTGCTTCCGCCCTGTTTCTTGAGAACTGTTCCTTCAAAAACCTGAACACGTTCACGGTTTCCTTCTTTGATCAGTGCGTGTACTCTTACAGTATCACCTGTGTTGAATGCCGGTACTTCAGCTTTTAACTGAGCTGCTTCGATGTTTTTGATAATTTCGTTCATTGTATTTTTCTCCTATTCTTATATGGATGTTCTTAATACATATCCTGTAACAGAGGACCATCTTTTTTCACAACAGTTGTGATTATACTATATAGCCTGATGTATTGCAATACTTTTTGCAAATTTTTTACCAGCAGATTACTTCACATCCTGTTTCCGTGACCAGAACAGTTACTTCCCACTGGGCTGAAGGAAGTCCGTCCTCTGTACGGACTGTCCACTCGTCAATCTCATCCGTATAAATTTCATCGCTTCCCATATTTACCATCGGCTCTATGGTAAACATCATACCCGGAACCATCAGGACACCTGTATTCTCTTCAGAAACAAAGCTTACCCATGGATCTTCATGGAACTCAACTCCCACACCATGTCCACCGATTTCTCTGACTACAGAATATCCGTTTTCTACTGCATGTTTATGAACTGCACTTCCCATATTTCCGATCGGAGTCCATGGTTTCACCTGGGAAATACCAATCTCAACACATTCTTTTGTGACCTTGACAAGTTTTTCTTTCTCCGGACTCACTTTACCGATGCAGAACATTCTGGACGAGTCAGAATAATAACCATTATATATTGTAGATACATCAACATTGATAATATCTCCCTCTTTCAGAATCTGCTCTTCATCCGGGATTCCATGGCATACCACTTCATTTACAGAAGTACACACGCTCTTTGGAAATCCTTCGTAATTTAACGGTGCCGGGATTCCCCCATGCCGTACAGTCTCTTCATGTACCCATCTGTCAATCTCTTCAGTGGATACACCTGGTTTAATATGTTCTTCCACATAATCAAGAACTGCGATATTGATTTTGCAGCTTTCTTTTATTTTCGCAATCTGTTCGGGTGTTTTGATCAGATCATGATCGATCACTGCATATCCTTTCTGCTTCATTATTTCCATTTTTTCATCAAATGCCTCATGGCATTTTTTATATTTTTTTCCGCTTCCACACCAGCATGGATCGTTTCTTCCAATTTTCAAAGACATGATAATTCCTCTTTCTTTTTTCTTATGTAGGGTACAGCGCATCATCACCATTACAGGAAACTGTGTACTGTTTTATCATACCACATTTTCTCTCGGAAATGTGAACTGTTATTGGTAAAATTACTCGTTATCTTTCGTGAATTGTAAGAAAAAGCATCTGCATCAAAGCATTTTTCAAACACACTCCGGAATTGAAAAATCCGGCAGTTTAATTGCTGCCGGATTTTTCAGAATCAGAAGTCTTATCTGTATTCATAATCTGATTAAGCTCATTTATCATCTCATCATCTTTCAGACGAAACTTTACTTCCACTCGTCTGGATGCATCCTTATCCACATTCCCATCGGAATCCAGAACCGGATTGGCTAAACCATGACCATTTACGGTCAGATAATTCTGAAGTTCTGAGATCTCATCAGAACTCAGGAAGTTCTCCCTGATTTCTGTCAGATACTGTGCAACTGCGAGAGAACGTTTCTGAGAAAGCTCCAGATTGTAATCATAGTCTCCGTCTGTGTCTGTATAACCGTCAATGATGATCTCAGCCAGATACTTCTTATAATCCTTCTGAAGAAGCACCTTACAGTAAATCGGAAGGATATCTGCAAGTTCCTGTTTGCCCTCATCTGTCAGTTCTGACTTATCATAGTCAAATAATACATTTGCATTAAGGGTAAGAGCACCTGTCTGAGCATCAATATCAACACTTACATTGTTTTTGGAAAACTCCTTCTGCAATGCTTCAATAACATCTGCCTTGACACCGATGATATTATCAATTTTCTTCTGCTGTGTTGCAAGAAGAGATGTTTTCTCATCGAGACTGTCCTGCTGTTCTTTTAACTGTGCTGCCAGCTCTGCAAGAAGCTTTTTCTGCTTGTCAAGCTGTTCATCCTGGGAACTCAACTTACTGTCCTTCTCGTCCAGCTCGCTCTGCTGTGCCAGAATCTCCGCTGTGTACTGCTCCTGAAGAGCTATTTTATCATCTCTCTCTTTTATGCTCTCATTATAGCTTTTCTGAGCCTGAAAAAGAGTTACACACATGATCAGTATAAAAAGGAGCAGCACACCGGCCATCATATCAGAATAAGATCGCCAGACATTAAATCCGCTATCTTCTGATTTCTTTCTTTTGCGCATATTTTTCTCCTTTTTCTATTTAAATAAGCTGAATTTACCTTTCTGGTTTTTGGAAATATTTTTCATATTTTTATTCATTTCCTCCAGAAGTGCCTCCTGACGTTCGCTCTGTTCTTCCAAAAGCCTGCGTATTTCTTCTGCGGATTCTTTCTGCGCCGCACTCTGAGCCGCCTTTCCGCCGGAAAGATAAATATTGTTATCCTCTTTCTGAACAGAAATGTCTGCAAAAAGTTTGCGCACCTCTTCCATTGTTTCATAGGTCATCTTCTGATAAGATACAAAGTCCTTCATTTTTGCATCCAGTTGTTCCACCAGTCCGCGGTTCGCTTCAAGCACATCTTTTCCTGCCTGATTTGCGGCAGAAACCTTTTCCATTCCCTGTGCAGCAGCTTCCACATATTTCTGCATTGTCTGATTGCAGGCAACCCAGAATTTGGCAGAAGATTTCTCGGATTCATGCAGATAATCCGCAATGCGCTGATAGTCCTGCTGCTGAAGCTTCTGGATTTCCTGATTATCCTGTGTGATTCTTGTTGCCGTAGACATATAACGGCCCTGAACCTGTCCCAGTTCATTTACAAGGTCTTTCATAGCTTCGCTCTGTTTTGCATAAGAGGTATTCAGCTGATTACTCATCGTCTGATAGAGCCTTGTAGTATAATCAATATTTTCTTTCTGCGCTTCCTTCAGCTGTACAAGAGCTTCATTGAAATCTGTGAACTGCATTTTAAATGAACCGTTCATCTCCCGCAAAAAAGTACGCAGGATATCCTGAACCACATCCTCCTGACATTTTGTTACAGATTCTGTCAGAATCTCCAGAGATTCTGTCATCTTCTGGAAAGTAGGATTGATTGCTTTCTCAAAACTCTCTGCCATCTGTGAGGTAAGCTGCTCTGCCATCTGTTTCATAGCTTTTGTCTGAACCTTCTGACTTGCAAGCATCAGGTTTCTTGACTCGCTCTCAGCCGCCGGAAGTACATAAAGATGAAATCTCTCCAGAAACCCCTGAAGCTTCGCATCCATTCCGGAATAAACGCTTTTCATTCCGGAACTGTAGATCAGTGCAAATGCAATTCCATAGATAGAAGTAAGGAATGCTACTTTGATACCATCTACCAGGGCAGATACAGAGGTAGTCATTGTCTCATAGCTGGATGGCTCAAAACTCTTAAGCCCCCATACCAGACCAATAAAAGTACCAAGAATACCAAGGCTGGTAAAAATATCCGGTGCCATTTCCAGAATCTTCTTATGTACATGAAGATCAATCTCGTCCTCATTTATGTAATCTTCAACATCTCCGATTCCTTCCTGGTTTTTCTCCATGGCATCTACAAAGCTGTCCATTCTGTCATCCAGATATTTATGTTCAAACATCCCCTTCAGGCAGGAAAGATCTTCGCTTTTGGCTTTTCCGGGTACTTTGAATATACTGGAAAGCTCCTGCGTTCCTCTTGCAAGAGCCTCTCCAATGCTGTCTACCCGAAACATACCGCCAAACAGTCCGGCCAGATAGATCACAGCCATAACAGCGAGGAATGCAAAGTTATAAATCATCGTGCCTGATGAACCATTCCCAGTCAGCAACGTCATGGCAACACATCCGCCAAGCACCACCAGAAAAAGAACCGTATTCATAATTTTTTTGCCCATAATACACCTCCTGTGATTATTTGCAGATTCTGCACAAAATTACAGACAATTTCCTTTTTCGTATATCATATCACAACGTCATATCTGTCACAAGTAAAAATATAGTTACTGTTCAGTAACGTAGCCAAAATTCATTCCAGATTGCCTGCAGCAATGGAATTTTGGCTTGTATGTCTCGGGAGAGTGGTGTGTAAACAGTAACAAAATATATTAAAAGTCCGGCAGAAAAGCTGTACTCAGAGCACAGTTTTCCACCGGATTATTTTACAGAATTGTTATATTTCAGAATAAACTTTATCTTCTTCCAGAAATCTGGCTTTTCCATCTTTTACTTCAAGCAGATTGATACTGCAGTTTGGAGGCACACATCCATGCCAGAAATGTTCCGGATCCTGATAGACATTCTGAAGCAGTGCACGAACTGCACATCCATGAGAAGAAACAAGAATTGTTTTGTCTGCCAGAGCAGGATCTGTCGTTTTCTCCACCCAGAATTCTCTGGTGCGTTTCAGGATATCAGAAATGTTTTCGCCGTTTTGAGGACGTTCAAATTTCTGTGGCTCTTCAAAGAAAATTTCCATTTCATGGCTGATGATCTTCCCTTGTTCATCCTTAAACCGGCTTCCTTCAAGAACTCCGAAATCAATTTCCTGGATTCTTTTATCCTCAATAACAGGAATCTGCCTGTTTCCCAGCACATAATGTGCTGTCTGTCTCGCTCTTGCCAGAGGACTGGTAAAACAGATATCAAACGTAACATCTTTTAATGCTTCTCCTGTTCTTTTCGCCAGTTCAATTCCTTCCGGTGCAAGGGGAATATCCATTGCCCCCTGCACTTTTTTCAGTTTATTCCACTGAGTTATCCCATGTCTTAATACATAAATCAGCATTAACTTCTCAACTCGATTCCAAGGTCTGTCAGACCATTCAGGATTTTCTTCATTGCAGCTGTAATCTCGCTCTCTTCCAGAGTCTTGTCATGGTGACGGAATACCAGAGAATAAGCCATGGATTTATATCCTCCTTTAATCTGGTTTCCTTCATAAATGTCAAATAACTGATAACTCTCCAGAATCTTTCCGCCTCTCTGAGTCAGAATATGTTCAATCTGTCCTGCAAGAACGGTTTTCGGAACGACCATACTTAAATCGCGGGTTACTGCAGGATATTTTGCAATTCCTGTGTATTTATGGTTGAAGCTTGCAAATTCAAGAACCGTAAGGATATCAATCACTGCCACATATGCCTTATCACCGATCCCATAAGTATCTGCAACCAGAGGATGAACCTCTCCCAGATAGCCCACAACCTTACCATCATAAACCATATTTGCCTGTCTTCCGGGATGAAGGTAAGTTTTTCCGCTGTTTGGATCATAATCTACTTTATCTCTCATTCCTACTTTCTCAAAGAACTCTTCACATACACCTTTCATGTCAAAGAAATCGCCGTTTCCATACATACCAAGTGTAAAGTGCATACGCTCATCCGGAAGTTCTGTAAGAGGAAGTGCATTCGGACGATATACATTACCAAGTTCATAGAGACGTACATCTTTATTTCTTCTGTTATAGTTCGTAGCCAGAGAACTGAGCATACCGTTTAAAGTCGTTGTTCTCATGACACTGTAGTCTTCTCCCAGAGGATTGCTGATCACGATTCCCTGACGGAGCTTACTGTCAGCCGGAAGCCTTAATTTGTCAAATACCTTCGGACTTTCGAAAGAATAGGTCATTCCTTCAGAGAAACCACAATATTCCGCAATATCACGTGCCACTGCTTCAATACGAAGTTTAAACGGAAGCTTACCTGTTGTAGCTTCACCTGTAGGCAGAGTAGTCGGAATCTTATCATATCCGAAAAATCTTGCAACTTCTTCTGCAACATCAGCTACATAATGGATATCCTGACGGAAAGTAGGAGCTACGATCTCATTTGTTTTTTCGTCATAGGTCAGTTCTACTTTTGCCAGATAAGCAAGCATTTCTTCCGGTGTCAGGTCAGTTCCAAGAAGAGCATTAATCTTCTCCGGTTTGAAAGGAACTCTGGATGGTTCTCTTACTTCATTGCAGATATCTACCATTCCACCTACAACTTCACCTGCTCCAAGTTCCTCCATCAGCTGGCATGCTCTGTCGATAGCTGCCTGCGCATTGTTCGGATCAAGACCTTTTTCGAATTTACCGGAAGCATCTGTTCTCAGACCGATTCTCTTGGAAGAAAGGCGGATATTTGTTCCATCAAAACATGCAGCCTCGAAAAGAACAGTTTTTACATCGTCTGTGATCATAGAATTCTCTCCACCCATGATACCGGCAATACCAACTGCTTTCTCACCGTCACAAATCATCAGTACCTGATCATCCATGGTACGTTCCTGTCCATCCAGCGTTACAAATTTCTCATCATTCTCTGCACGACGTACAACAATTTCTTTTCCTGCAATCCTGTCCAGATCATATGCGTGCATTGGCTGACCAAATTCTTCCATTACATAGTTTGTAATATCTACCAGATTATTGATCGGACGGATTCCATTGGAAGCCAGACATCTCTGCATCCATTTCGGAGATGGTCCGATCTTAACATTCTTTACGACTCTTGCGCAGTAACGTGAACAAAGTTTCGGATCTTCTACCGTTACTTTTACATAATCAGAAGCTTTTTCATCATTTCCCTTACACTCTACAACAGGAGGACAGAATTTCTCATTAAACGTAGCTGCCGCTTCTCTTGCAATTCCCAGTACGCCGTAGCAGTCAACACGATTGGATGTGATTTCATATTCAAAGACAACATCATCCAGGCCCAGTGCCTTGATCGCACTCTCGCCTACAACAGCGTCTTCAGGGAAAATATAGATTCCGTATTCCGGCGCTTCCGGATACATTTCTCTTGTGCTTCCCAGCTCTTCGATGGAACACATCATACCATAGGAATCGATTCCGCGAAGTTTTCCTTTTTTGATTTCAATTCCACCCGGTGTTTTCTTTCCGTCATGTCCACCGGCAACACGTCCGCCGTCAAGAACAACAGGAACCTTATCTCCCTCTTTTACATTAGGAGCGCCTGTAACAATCTGTACAGTCTCTGTTCCGATATTCACCTGGCAAATGATCAGTTTATCTGCATCCGGATGTTTCTCAATTTTTTCAATCTGACCGATCACGATCTTATCCAGATCTGCGTCCAGTTTTTCAAAGCCTTCCACTTTTGTTCCTGTCAGTGTCATGGCATCTGTATATTCCTGTGCTGTCACATCAAGATCCGGCACATACATTTTAATCCAAGATAATGAAGTATTCATTTTGTTAATCCTCTTTCTATATTATAGCTCAGACTTATAGCAGCTTTCCCGGACAGAAATTTCCTCTTGGCTGCATAGCTCTGTTGTTTCAGACAGTCATTTCATCAGAACTGTTTCAGGAAACGGATATCATTCTCATAGAGCAGTCTCATGTCATCAATCTCATATTTCAGAAGTGCAATACGTTCAAGACCTACGCCAAATGCGAATCCTGTGTATTCTTCCGGATCAATTCCGCACATGCTTAATACATTCGGATGAACCATACCGCAGCCAAGGATTTCAATCCAGCCGGAACCTTTACAGAAACGGCAGCCTTTACCACCACACTTGAAACAGGATACATCCACCTCTGCGCTTGGCTCTGTGAACGGGAAGTGATGTGGTCTGAACTTAGTTTTTGTCTCAGGTCCGAATAATTCCTGTGCAAACTCCTGCAAAGTTCCCTTAAGATCTGCAAAAGTGATGTTCTTGTCAATAACAAGACCTTCGATCTGATGGAAAGAAGGAGAATGTGTTGCATCTACTTCATCTGAACGGAATACACGACCAGGTGCGATCATACGGATCGGCAGCTTTCCTTTCTCCATAGTACGTGCCTGAACCGGTGAAGTCTGGGAACGAAGAAGGATAGAATCGTTGATAAAGAAAGTATCCTGTTCATCACGTGCCGGATGATTTTCCGGAATATTCAGTTTAGTAAAGTTGTAATCCGCATACTCTACCTCCGGTCCCTCTACTACTTCATAACCCATACCAATAAAGATACGCTCTACTTCTTCCAGGGCGATGGTGTTCGGGTGACGGTGACCGATTTTAGCTTTCTTTGCAGGTAAAGTCACATCAATCACTTCCTGTTTCATCTTCTCTTCACGTGCTGCTTCTTCCAGTTTCTGTTTAGATTCATCAAGAAGTGCTTCTATCTTGCTTCTTGTTTCGTTTACAAGCTGTCCAACCTTCGGGCGCTCTTCCGGTGCAACATCCTTCATACTCTTTAAAATTGCAGTCAATTCACCTTTTTTACCAAGGTATGCCACACGTACTTCGTTCAGTTTTTCCAGACCTTCGGATTCACTGATCCGTTTTCCGGCTACTTCAGCCAGTTCCTGAAGTCTTTCTTTCATATCCATGTTCTCTTTCTCCTTTATGTCATAATGTCAGAGAAGAAAAATCGTTACTGAGAACAGAATGAACAGTAACGTAAAATCTGACTCTGACTTGATAGCCACAAATCGCTCCGTTGCAAAAGCAGTTCTCGCAATTCATGTTATAATAGCAGAATTGGCAAACAAAAAACTCCGTCCCACTAAAGGGACGGAGTAAAATATCCGCGGTACCACCCTGCTTCCTGCATTTTCTACAGGCTCTCGGTCTGCTTAACGCGCAGTAACGTCATTTCCTACTCAGTAAATACTGTCATTCAGAAATGCGGCTCCGGTGGGAAATTCAGGAAATATCTGAACCTGAGGCAGCTTCCAGCCGATGGCTTCCTCTCTCTGACGGAAAATAAATCCCTGTAAACACCTTCTAAGCTTTTCATGATTATCAACACTAGTAATCATGCCACAGACGTCAAAATCTGTCAAGTACCATTTACATTATTTATTTTTAAGATATTCATCGATACCTTTGGCACCAGCTTTACCTGCACCCATGGCAAGGATAACAGTAGCTGCACCTGTAACAGCATCACCGCCGGCATATACACCATCTTTAGATGTCTTACCTGTTTCTTCTTCAGCAATGATACATCTTCTCTTATTGACTTCAAGACCTTTTGTTGTAGAAGAAATAAGAGGGTTCGGGGAAGTACCAAGAGACATGATAACTGTATCTACATCCATGTCATATTCAGATCCCGGAATTTCAACCGGACGACGTCTTCCGGAAGCATCCGGCTCACCAAGTTCCATCTTGACAACCCTCATACCTTTTACATGACCGTTCTCATCTACAAGGATTTCCTTCGGGTTAGTAAGAAGATCAAAGATGATTCCCTCTTCTTTTGCGTGATGAACTTCCTCTGCTCGTGCAGGAAGCTCTGCTTCACTTCTTCTGTATACGATATGTACTTCAGCACCAAGTCTTAAAGCTGTTCTGGCAGCATCCATAGCAACATTACCACCGCCTACAACTGCTACTTTCTTTCCTGCTGCGATCGGTGTATCATAAGAATCATCAAAAGCTTTCATCAGGTTGCTTCTTGTAAGATATTCGTTGGCAGAGAATACACCGCTTGCATTCTCACCCGGGATACCCATGAACATTGGAAGTCCGGCACCTGATCCGATAAATACAGCTTCAAATCCTTCGTCCTCGATCAGCTGATCGATTGTTGTAGATTTACCGATAACAACATTAGTCTCGAATTTAACACCTAATTCTTTAACTTTTTCAATTTCTTTCTTAACAACTTTCTGTTTCGGAAGACGGAACTCCGGAATACCGTAAACAAGAACACCGCCAAGTTCATGAAGAGCTTCAAATACAGTTACATCATAACCATCTTTTGCAAGATCACCTGCACAGGTAAGTCCGGAAGGACCGGAACCGATCACTGCAACTTTATGTCCGTTCTTAACTTCTGCTCCAACGGGTTTGATATCATGTTCCAGAGCATAGTCAGCAACAAATCTCTCCAGCTTACCGATAGAAACAGCTTCACCTTTGACTCCGCGGATACATTTACCCTCACACTGGGATTCCTGAGGACATACACGTCCACAGATAGCCGGAAGTGCGGAGGATAATCCGATCACTTTGTATGCTTCTTCGATCTTTCCCTCTTTAATCTCTTCAATAAATCCAGGAATATTAATGGATACAGGACAGCCTTCCACACATTTCGGTTTCTTACAGCCTAAGCATCTCTGTGCTTCTTCCATTGCTTCTTCCTGATTGTATCCAAGACAAACTTCTTCAAAGTTTGTTGCACGCACCTTTGGATCCTGTTCTCTTACAGGAACTTTCTTTAACATCTTTGCATCTGCCATTACTTGTCACCTCCACAATGTCCACATCCGCCATGATGGGTATCACCTTCCTGAAGTTTCAGTAATGCACGTCCCTCTTCAGTCTTATACATCTGGCTTCTCTTCATAGCCTGGTCGAAATCAACGAGATGTCCGTCGAATTCCGGTCCGTCTACACATGCAAACTTAATCTCATCGCCAACCTGAAGACGGCATGCGCCACACATACCTGTTCCGTCAACCATGATCGGGTTCATGCTGACAATTGTATGAATGCCAAGCTTCTTGGTAAGAAGACAGACAAATTTCATCATAATCATCGGTCCGATCGCTACACAGACATCGTAATGTTTGCCTTCGTTTGTTACCAGATCCTCAAGAGTCTTGGTAACCATACCTGCACGGCCATAGGAACCGTCATCTGTAGTAACATAAAGATTGGAAACTTCTCCCAGTTCTTTCTCAAGGATAACCATATCCTTAGTTTTTGCACCAAGAATAACATCTGCTGTGATTCCATGTTCATGGAGCCATTTTACCTGTGGGTAAACAGGGGCTGTACCAACACCACCGGCAACAAATACCATTTTCTTTTTCTTTAATTCTTCGATATCTTCCTCAACAAATTCAGACGGACATCCAAGAGGTCCTACGAAATCGCGGAATGCATCTCCTGCTTTTAATTCTGCCATCTTGATGGTAGATACACCAATCTCCTGGAATACGATTGTGACCGTACCTTCTTCACGATCATAATCACAGATAGTAAGAGGGATTCTCTCACCCTTCTCATCTAACTTAACGATAATAAATTGTCCTGGCTGACAATGGCTTGCAACACCAATGGAATTTTGGCTTGTATGTCTCGGGATTTTGGCATATTCATGCCAAAACACCTCGCGGGATAGTGGTATGTGAACCGTAACATTTTTTCACTTTCAACACTCTTTTTCTATCATTTCATATAATTTTGCCAACGCTTCCTTAATACCGCCAACCTCATCGATCAGCCCTTCTTTTACTGCCTCTTTTCCTTCCAGCATGGTTCCTACATCTTTTACCAGCTGAGAAGTATCAAGCATCAGCTCTTCCAGACGTTTCTGAGATGCTCTGGAGTGTTCGGAAATAAATGTAGTGATACGGTCCTGAATTTTCTCCATATTCCGGTAAGTCTGAGCCACTCCGATAAACATACCATTGGAACGTACCGGATGGATCACCATCGTAGCACTTGGTACTGCGAAAGAATAGTCCGCAGATACGGCCATCGGAACTCCGATAGAATGTCCGCCGCCCAGAACCAGCGACACTGTTGGTATACTTAATGAGGCAATCATCTCTGCAATGGCAAGCCCAGCCTCCACATCTCCTCCCACTGTGTTTAAAAGGATCAGCAAGCCTTCTATTTCTTCATCATCCTCAATGATGGCAAGCTTTGGAAGTACATGCTCATATTTTGTAGTTTTGGAATGGGAGGGTGCAGACTCATGACCTTCTACCTCACCAATGATGGTCAGAAGCTCTACCTTGTGTTTTCGGGAATTGCTGTTTAAAACCACCTGTCCCATATCTTTGATCTGCTCATTGGTACTTTCCTGAACTTTATTTTCTGACTCCTGTGTCTCACAGTTTTGCAGCTTCATCCCTGTTTCAGACTCTTCTCTTTTTTCTCCATATCTGTTTTCAGACATAAAAATACCTCCATTTTCTCTATGGAGGTATTATGTGTGTTTCTTTTATAAACTATACATGTCCGACAGCAATAACCCAAAACAGGCAGTCTCAATATACCTGCGGTATTTTACTGCTCATCCCAGTTTGTCCAGTAATCTGTGACATCATCGTCATCATCCAGAAGATCCAGAGTTCTCTGAAGATCCTTGAGTGCCTGCTCATCTGTAAGCTCCACATAAGTCTGAGGAATCATGGCAACCTGTGCTTCTGCAATAGGCAGACCTGCTTTTTCCAGAGCTTCGCGAACTGCACTGAAATCATCCGGAGCAGTGAGAATCTCATAACTGTCCTCTTCCTCGCTGAAGTCCTCAGCACCAGCATCCAGAGCAAGCATCATAATCTCGTCTGCATCCATCTCACACTCTTCTTTGTCAATAATGATCTGACCTTTCTGATCAAACATATAGGATACACATCCCTGAGTTCCGATACTTCCGTTACCCTTTGTAAATGCATTACGTACATTACCTGCTGTACGGTTCTTGTTATCTGTCAGAGTCTCAACAATGATAGCAACACCGTTCGGACCATATCCTTCATATACAGCTTTCTCGTAGTTGTCTGCGGAATCAGCACCTGCTGCTTTTTTGATACCGCGTTCGATTGTATCGTTTGGCATGTTGTTTGCTTTCGCTTTGGCAATTACATCACGAAGTTTACTGTTGTTATTCGGATCCGGGCCGCCTGCTTTGACAGCCATAACCAGCTCACGTCCGATTACTGTAAAAATCTTACCTTTTTTTGCATCGTTTTTCTCTTTCTTATGCTTAATGTTTGCAAATTTTGAATGTCCTGACATCTTTCTTTCTCCTTTTGTTAATTATTTTTATCTGCTGTTGTTTATACAGCAACATTATTATCCCGCTCCACCTTAACCTTGCCAATGGTTTTATTACCAATAGACAAGATCGTAAAACAGTATCCAATCGCTTTTATGCTTGTATCAACATCCTTATCTGCAGGAATATGTCCCAGAATATTGGTCAGATAACCGTTCAGTGTTTCAAACTCTGTATCCCCAAAATCTGCATCCAACTCTTCTTCCACATCCTCCAGATAAGCAAGCCCGTCAATGATCAGACTGTTATCTTTCTGTGCGCGGATCGTAATTTCATCCTCATCATATTCGTCCAGAATATCTCCGACAATCTCCTCCAGAATATCCTCCATGGTAACGATCCCGGCTGTCTGGCCATATTCATCCACAACAATTGCCATATGGATCTTTCTGGCCTGCATAGTATGAAAAAGATCTCCAATCCCCCTTGTTTCAGGAATCAGGGATGCCTGGCGGATAATTCCGGGCAGTTCCTTCAGCGGTTTGAACTTCGCCCAGGGATTCTGTGTCATAAACTTAAGCGCATCTTTATAATGGACAATTCCTTTGATATTGTCAATATTCTCCTCATATACCGGATAACGGGAATTCCCCTCTTCCAGCATAGTGTCAATCATGTTCTTGAGCAATATCTCCTCGTCAAAGGCCACCACATTCTTTCTGTGAGTCATGATATCATGGGCTTCTGTCTCATTAAAAGATATGATATTCTGGATCATTTCCGCCTCATTCTCCTGGATGACGCCCTGTTCATGAGCTTCATCTACAATGGAAATGATTTCCTCTTCTGTGACAGACTTTTCTGTACGGTTTATCTCCACACCAAAAGGCACTGCTGCCAGTCTGGCGATCCAGGTGACAGATACAGTAAAAGGCTTTAACAGATTCAGCCAGAAATGTACCAGGTTCAGATACTTATATGCATAAGCTTCAGGATGATAAGTACCAACCCGCCGAAAAGCCAGAATACCGATTGCAGCAAGAAAAATCACGCACAATGCCATTACCAGGATCAGTGCAGGCACATGCTTTATGTATGGATAAAATGTATCCACAGCATATGGGACCAGAAAAGTACCAAAACAAATACCACATGCCATTACGATCAGCGGAATTGCATTGACAAACTGCGCCGGTTTGTCGATCAGAGTCATCAGCATCTGTGCTTTTTTATCGCCTTCCTCTGCTTTCTTCTGTGTATCATTCTCACTTATGTTTCTCAGCGCTGCGGCAAACCCGTAAAAGATTCCATTCAGCCACAACAGTAACAGTAAAACAAATAAGCCCCAGAGGGGCATACTACTGCCATCTTCCATTATATTATCCAGTCTCCTCCTTATTGAATATGCGTAATTACTGGTAAAATATATCACTTTCTCCATTAATCGTCAAGATACTGACCGGACAGAGATACCAAAAATTACTGTTCATTTATTGTTCACGCACTACTATCCGAGACATGCAAGCCAAAAAATCGTAATACCGGATCAGATGATATATCCCTTAAAAAGTATAATCAAAACGTAAGCTCCAAGCTGATCTCAAGTGCATGATTCACCTTATCCAGCATCGCATCATCCAGATGACAGACTTTATCTTTTAATCTTCTTTTATCTATAGTACGAAGCTGTTCCAGCAAAATCACAGAATCTTTTTCAATCCCATAGAGTTCCGCATTGATCTCAATATGTGTAGGAAGCTTAGCCTTGTTCATTTTTGATGTAATAGCAGCACAGATCACTGTAGGGCTGTGCCGGTTACCTACGTTATTCTGAATGATCAGAACCGGCCGGATTCCACCCTGTTCACTACCCACTACAGGGCGAAGATCAGCATAAAATATATCCCCTCTTTTAATTACCACACAATTCACACTCCGATTCTTTCCGGTTTCAATTTACAACATTGCCATAAGAAGAAACCTTGTTATCAGCCGGATATTTCCTGTCCGGTTAAGATAAAGTATTTCCACCTTTTTCTTGTGTATACATGCGTGGTATATAAAAATCAGTTATCGCTCACTTCGTCTCTATTCAGCAAACAGTAACATTATATTTCTTTCCCGTTTTTAATATAGACTCTCGGCACACGCGGGCTGATATCACAGGCAAACTCATAGGAAAATCTGCCACAGAGATCACCAATCTCCTCAATACCGATAAACTCATCCCCATCTCTGCCGATCAGTGTTACCTCATCGCCCTTCTTCACATCACCAATCTCAGTCACATCTACCATAAACTGGTCCATACAGACTCTGCCAAGGATCGGAGCCTTTTGTCCATGGATCAGAACCCAGCCTTTATTGGAAAGCTGCCTGGAATAGCCGTCTGCATAGCCCACCGGAACAGTTGCCACACGAAGCTTCCTGTCAGCCACATAAGTACCGCCGTAGCTGATCGCTGCTCCGGCAGGAACGTCCTTCACATAAGTCACATGACTCTTAAGTTCCATAACCGGCTCAAGCTTTACAATATCTCTCTCCACCTCAGAAGAAGGATAAATTCCATAAATTGTGATTCCGGCGCGGACAATATTCAGATTTGCTTCCGGCATACGTATGATGCCCGCACTGTTAGAACAGTGATGCAGAGGAATTTCCACTCCTGCCTCTTCTACGCGCCTTGAAAAATCCAGATACCGCTCCAATTGTACCATAGCCGGACTTCTGTCATACTCATCTGCTCTTGCAAAATGAGTAAACATACCCTCAATCTCAAGATTTGGAAGTTCTGAAATTTTTTTAATTTCCTCTACATTTTCCTGTGCATCCGCAAAACCGATCCTGGTCATTCCTGTGTCCAGAGCAATATGAATATGTACAGTTTTTTTCTGCAGAACCGCTTCGTCTGAAAGTTTCCTTGCCTCCTCATATTCGCACACTGCAGGACGGATCTCATAACGGACAAGTTCCGGAAAATATTCATCAAAAACAATTCCAAGGATCAGGATTGGTTTTGTAATCCCGGCTTCTCGCAGATGAATCGCTTCTTCCGCAGTTGCAGCCGCAAATCCCCAGATATAATCATAATCCTCAATGAGATGTGCAACCGGCACCGCGCCATGTCCATAAGCGTCAGCCTTTATGACTGCGATCATCTTTGTCTCTTCTGCAATATTTTTTCTCATTTCCCGGAAATTATGTTCTACTGCATCCAGTGAAATGACTGCTTTTACTCTGCTATCTTTCTTCATAATAATTTTCCTCTGTTATTTTTTCATGTTAATATCTGCAAATTGTTTCACAGATTTACTGCCTCAAAATGAATATTCTATCTTAGTATTTCCGGCAGAAAACAGATGATATCTCCTGCAGTCATCCCTCGCTGCCCTACTGTTTCAGCAGCCAGATCACCTGCCAGCCCATGCACATATACACCAAGTGCAGCCAGCATAACAGGAGAAAAATTTTTTTCTGCTGCCAGATACATACACTGTATACCGGCAAGCACACCGCTTAACACATCTCCACTTCCCGCTGTAGCCATTCCTGCATTACCCGAAATGTTCAAATACATATCTCCAAAAGCATCTGCCACCACAGTACAGGCATCCTTCAGAACGCAAACCGCTCCAGACTCCTTTGCATAATCAGCTGCGGTCTGTGCCAGACAATCCTGGATTTTACCGATTTCTTTTCCGCACAGACGACTCATCTCACCAATATGAGGTGTCAGGATCACATGTTCCCCGATAAAACGCTTCCAGTTGTCATGGACTGACAGAAGATTCAGGCCATCTGCATCCAGAATTACTGTTTTTTTACACTCAGCTGCCTTCGCCAGGAACCACTGAGCTCTTTCCCTGCTCTGCGCTCCGGTTCCAAGACCCGGTCCTATCACAAGCACATCACACCAGTCAAGCATTGCCTGGTTTTTTTTCTCATCAAAATCACAGGTGATCATGGCTTCCGGCAACAGTGTCTGCAACGGAATCCTGTTGTCCTCCACGGTCTGAATTCTCACCATTCCCGCAGAGCTTTTCAGAGCAGCTGCTGCACTCAGATATGCAGCTCCGCACATTCCTTCGCTGCCAGCTATAAGAAGAACCTTGCCGAAGGTTCCTTTATTTCCATAGGGAACTCTCTCAGGAAGCATTTTCAAATCTTCACGTTCCAGATGATGCATACAGATTTTCTTTCCGGGTATGGAATAGATTCCGATATCCGCAACAACGATCTCACCGCCATACATGCGTCCGGGATAAAAACACAGCCCTCTTTTGCGAAAAGCAAAGGTAACCGTAAGATCTGCCCGGAATGCAATCCCCTTCTCAAATCCGGTATCTGAGTCAATCCCGGATGGAATATCCACAGCTACTTTATACGCAGATGCCCGGTTCATTGTACTGATAAGCTCTGCATATTTTCCCTCTACAGGTCTGCTCAGTCCAACCCCAAAGATGGCATCTACTATAATAGTATATTCATCCGGATCCAGGTTATGCACCCGGGGCACCTGATAATATTCTGCTGTTTTAAGCTGTCCGGCAGTTTCAGCAGTCATTTTCTCTTCCTTACCCGCAATATAATACCAGGTTCTGACTCCTCTCAACTGAAGCAGTCTGGCAATCGCCAATCCGTCTCCGCCATTGTTGCCGGTTCCGCAGACCACAAGGATTTTCTCTTTTTCTTTATTCTTTAATCTCTGTACAATCTCCTCAACCGTCTTTAATGCCGCCCTCTCCATAAGTACCGGAGACGATATCCCGGCTTTCTGAATCGTATTATGATCCAGTTCTTTCATCTCAACAGCAGTTACAATCTCTCTCATCTGTTCACCTCCTGTTTACAATAACACATTTACATACAAGAGAAAAGCTGTGATCAGATGACCACAGCCTTGTGTTTCACAGTTATCCCTTACATCCCTTCATGTTCCTTCCTGTACTCACTCAGGTTATAGGACAAAGTCATAAGACTCTCTGAAAGATGTACGTTCTCTACCATTACATCCTCCGGGGCATCCAGATCAATATGTGCAAAATTCCAGATTGCCTTAATTCCATTATCAATTAAAATCTTTGCCATCTCTTTGGCTTTATTTTTAGGAAGAGTCAGAATCGCAATCTCAACCTCATTCTCCTTCAGAAACAAAGGAAGATCGCTCAACATCTGAATCTCAATTCCACGAACCGCAATCCCCTCAAGTACAGGATTGACGTCAAAAATACCAACCAGCTTAAATCCGCGCTTTTCAAAATCCACATAATTGGCCAATGCCTGTCCCAGATTACCGGCACCCAGAATAATCATCGGATGTACAGTATCCAGCCCAAGGATCTTACCGATTTCTGTATACAAATAGCGTACATTATAGCCGTAACCCTGCTGACCAAAACCACCGAAATTATTTAAGTCCTGACGAATCTGGGAAGCCGTCACATGCATCTTCTTGCTAAGATCATTTGAAGATATACGCTCTACATTCTCCTCCATCAATTCACCGAGGTAGCGGTAGTACCGCGGCAGACGCTTGATTACCGCTTTCGAAATTTCCTTAGCTTCCACAAATTTTCCCTCCTTAACTTATCTATGTCAATTATACCTAGATGTTATTTTATTGTCAAATTAAATTTGTACTTTTTGACCAAATATTTCTGTATTTTTTTATCAATTTCATTCTGAAAAATTCCCCGGAATATCATATTTTCTTCCATGCATCCATCCGGCGCTTTCTTTTCCCTGGACAAAATCTCTTAAAATGCTTTCAAAAACAGGCATTTTCGATTATAATAGTACGCGGACAAATTACAAACGGAGGAATTCCTATGATTTTATCATGTCAGAATATCTGTAAATCCTTTGGCGAAAAAATAATTCTCAAGGATGCCAGTTTCCATATAGAAGACCGCGAAAAGGCAGCTCTCATCGGCAATAACGGTGCAGGCAAGACGACTCTGCTGCGAATCATTATGCATGAGCTCTCCCTGGATTCAGGAAACGTGGTACTTGCCAAAGATAAAAATATCGGCTACCTTGCCCAGTATCAGGACATTCATGGCCATCATACCATTTACGAAGAACTGATTTCCACCAAACAGCACATTATTGATATGGAGAACCGTCTGCGCTCTCTGGAACAGGAAATGAAAACCACCACAGGAGATGCTCTGGACAGCCTGATGAATACTTACACAAGACTGAGTCACCAGTTTGAACTGGAAAATGGTTACGCTTACAAAAGTGAGATCATGGGTGTATTAAAAGGTCTTGGTTTCACAGAAGAAGATTTCGAACGCCAGATAGAAACTCTTTCAGGCGGCCAGAAAACCCGCGTAGCTCTGGGTAAACTGCTTCTTGCCAGCCCTGACATTCTTCTTCTGGATGAGCCTACCAACCATCTGGATATGGAGAGTATTTCCTGGCTGGAAACCTATCTTCTGAATTACCCGGGCGCTGTATTTATCGTATCCCACGACCGTTACTTTCTTGACAAAGTCGTAACAAAAGTTGTGGAAATCGAAGCAGGAAATATGCGTATGTACAGTGGCAACTATTCTGCCTATGCCCTGAAAAAAGCCCAGCTGCGTGACGCCCAGTACAAAGCCTACCTGAACCAGCAGCGGGATATCAAACATCAGGAAGCAGTCATTGCCAAGCTGAAATCCTTTAACCGCGAGAAATCCATCAAACGTGCGGAAAGCCGCGAGAAAATGCTGGATAAAGTCCAGCGCATTGATAAACCACAGGAGATTCAGAATCAGATGCGCATTTCCCTGGAACCAAGATTTGTCAGCGGAAATGATGTCCTTACTGTGGAAAATCTTTCCAAATCTTTTCCCGGACAGACACTTTTCAGTAACATCTCCTTTGAGATCAAACGTGGAGAACGTGTAGCCCTGATTGGCAATAACGGCACAGGCAAAACCACCATGTTAAAAATCATCAATGGGCTGATCGATGCAGACAGCGGCAGATTTACTCTTGGTTCCAAGGTACAGATTGGCTACTATGATCAGGAACATCATGTTCTTCATATGGAGAAAACTATTTTTGAGGAAATCTCAGATGCTTATCCCACACTTACGGAAACAGAAATTCGAAATATGCTGGCAGCATTCCTTTTCACAGGGGATGACGTATTCAAACTGATCTCCGCTCTGTCCGGCGGAGAAAGAGGTCGTGTTTCCCTCGCCAAGCTGATGCTGTCCGAAGCAAACTTTCTGATCCTCGATGAGCCCACCAACCATCTGGATATCGCTTCAAAAGAGATTCTTGAAGAGGCATTGAACAGTTACACAGGAACAGTATTCTATGTTTCCCACGACCGTTACTTCATCAACCAGACAGCTACCCGAATCCTGGATCTGACCAATCAGGCAATTGTAAATTATATCGGAGATTACGACTATTATCTGGAGAAAAAAGAAGAGCTGACGGAAAAATATGCTCCGGCTGCCGCTCAGGCTGTGACAGAAGCAAAGCAGGCTTCTGATAACAAGCTTTCCTGGCAGCAGCAGAAAGAAGAACAGGCCCGCCAGCGAAAACGAGAGAATGAACTAAAAAAAGTAGAAGCCCGCATTGAAGAACTTGAGACCAGAGATAAAGAGATCGACGAAACCATGATTCTCCCGGATATCTGCACAAATGTGGCAGAATGTGCGAAACTCAGCAAAGAGAAAGCCGCCATTACCGAAGAATTAGAAGGATTATATGAAAAATGGGAAGAACTTGCATAATGCAGGTTCTTCCCATTTTCGCAGTTTATAACTTTTTGCAGGTTTCTCCGCTGCAGTGTGATCCTGCCCGGAGAACTTTATAATGTTATAGAGACATTACCGGATAATTTCTGACATTATAAAATTTCATCCAGTCTCTCTCTGATGGCAAGGATGAAATCTTTGCTGTTCAGTACTGTCACATCTTCAAGAGAAGTGATCAGCGCAAGGTCTTTTGTCATCTTACCGCTTTCAATCGTCTCCAGAGTCGCCTTCTCCAGTTTATCAGCAAATTCCATCAATTCTTTATTGCCGTCCAGCTCACCTCTTTTTCTCAGAGCTCCGGTCCATGCAAAAATAGTTGCCACAGAGTTAGTAGATGTCTCCTCACCTTTCAGATAGCGATAATAATGTCTCTGTACAGTTCCATGAGCAGCTTCATATTCGTAATATCCCTGTGGAGATACCAGTACAGATGTCATCATAGCCAGAGAACCAAATGCTGAAGAAACCATATCGCTCATAACATCTCCATCATAGTTCTTGCAGGCCCAGATAAATCCGCCTTCAGCCTTCATGACACGAGCTACGATATCATCGATCAGGCTGTAGAAATATTCAATGCCTGCTGCCTCGAATTTCTCCTTAAACTCATCTTCATAAATAGTTGCAAAGATTTCCTTAAAACGTCCGTCATAAATCTTGGAGATCGTATCCTTGCCGCCAAGCCACAGGTTCTGTTTTGTATCCAGTGCATAATTAAAACAGCATCTTGCAAAACTTGTGATAGAATCATCCAGATTGTGCATACCCTGAAGCACACCCGGTCCCTCATAATGATGGATCAGCTCTTTTCTCTGCTGTCCGTCTGCACCTTCAAATACCAGATAAGCATCTCCGGGGCCGTCAATATACATCTCTGTGTTCTTATACACATCACCATAGGCATGACGTGCGATGGTGATCGGTTTCTTCCAGTTCTTAACACATGGTTCAATACCCTTCACTACGATTGGGGCACGAAAAACAGTTCCGTCGAGAATTGCACGAATCGTTCCGTTAGGACTCTTGTACATTTTCTTTAAGGTATACTCTTCCATTCTTGCCTTATTAGGAGTGATAGTTGCACATTTCACTGCAACGCCGTACTTCTTTGTAGCCTCTGCTGCATCAACAGTTACCTGATCATCCGTTTCATTTCTGTATTCCAGACCAAGGTCATAATACTCAGTGTTCAAATCAATATACGGAAGAAGAAGTTCATCTTTGATAATTTTCCAGAGAATTCTGGTCATCTCATCTCCATCCATCTCCACAAGTGGTGTCTGCATCTGAATTTTTTTCATGTTAATCCTCCTCTTTGGCTCTCATCCAGTTAACTATCATGATAGCCGAAAACAGACCGTTCGTCAATGCTTTTATACACTAAAGCAATAATTTTGCGAAATAAAAGATTACTGATCACAGTTCCATAAAACGTTCCAGATCCAGTTCTCCCCATCCCTGCTGATTCTTTGGCAATCCCATATCCCTGGCACTTTCTTTCAATTTCATCTTGATCTGAACATTAGTCAGCTCCGGATTCTTCTCAAGCATCAATGCTGCTGCCCCTGCAACCAGAGGTGTAGACATAGAAGTACCACTCTTCACTCCATATCCGTTATCTGCCCCCGGTGCACAGGCAAGAACATGATTCCCGGGTGCAACCAGATCCGGTTTACAAACACACTCAAAGGTAGGTCCCCTGCCGGATATGGCAGTCCGTCCTGTAAGCAGATCGCTGGAGCCTACTGTGATAATCTTCCGGCTGCTTCCCGGTGCTGTCACACTTCCTGCCTTCGGTCCCTGATTTCCTGCCGCAGCCACTACCACCAGACCTGCATCCCAAAGTTGTTCCACACCCGCGATCAGAACTCTGTGATCTTCTGCTCTCCTGCAGGTTGTTCCCACCGAGATATTCACTACACGTATCCCATAATATCTCTTATTCTCCAGAATCCAGCGAAAAGCCTGTAAAACATCTTCTTTCCTGCCATTTCCCGTTCTGTCGAGCACCTTCAGAACTATCAGGCTACACCCGGGGGCAATTCCTCTGATCCGTCCTTCCGAAGCCCTTCCGTCACCGCCAATGATCCCACATACATGGGTTCCATGAGAATTATCATCATAAGGTCTGATACGATGTCCGATGAAATCTTGAAACGCAAGTATTCTCCCTGTAAAATCTATATGAGGAAAAATCCCGGTATCCAGAACACACACACCCACGTGCTTTCCTGTATATCCGGAATCATCTGAATTCTTCATAAAAAATCCTCCGAATCATCTGGATAATGAAATCTTACCGCAACTGTTCATCAGGTCGCTGCAAAGACAATGAACATTTGCGTCTTACTTTAAATTATTCGGAAGATTATATTTTTGTGTCCGACAGTTTCTCCTGTCATATCTCCGTTTTTCTGTAAATAAAATGTATAAAGCTTCCATGATATGCAGATACTTCTGATATGCAAAACAACAGGCATATACAGAATCTGTTACAGAAATCCCGAAAAATATCCTTATAGCAATTTCATAAAATAACTGTAACCATCTGCATAATATTAAGGAGACAAATTATGACTGCATTATTATTGATACTGGTATTTTTACTCTTTCAGACCTTCGTCCTGCTCTGCTGTGTAGCTGCCGGAAATGACGCTGCCTCCCAGGAAATCTCCGATCAGGAACAAATGGAATTTATCCGGGAATGGAAAAAAATACATTGCAGCAGCCCTCAAAAATAAAGGGCTGCTGCAATGTGCTGATAAACCTTCTACATCACATAACAGTCATATCGTATTGCTTTTCCTTTTAATATATAAGAAGGCTCTCTTCCATCAAGACAGACGCTCTTAAGAGGACGTTTTACGATAATTCTGGAAGGTCCGGCTTTGATAGCTGCATCAAAAAGATCTTTTTCCTCAGAACATGGAGGTTCAAGTTTCTGGATCAGCTGAAGTTTTTTATTTATCAGACCGGATTTCTGTCTCTTCGAGAACATGGGATCAAGATAGATCACATCTACCGGATCCATAAGTTTCTCCATACATGACACACTGTCACCCTCTACCAGTTTCATTCTGGAAGCAATGTCTTTTAATATGGGATGCTTTCTGGCACGCCGGAGCGCATCCTTCAAAAGTGCGGCGATCACCGGATTCTGTTCGTATAATGTCACCTCATAGCCATATGCTGCAAGAAGGAAACCATCCTCCCCCATGCCTGCAGTGGCATCAATTGCTTTCAGATGTTCTCCCTCAGTTTTGACCGCACGTACCAGCATTTCATGGGAAAGTCTTCCGTTTGTGACTCTGTGCAGCATTCCTTCAAAATCTCCCTGATATGTCAGGCCATAACCGGTAAGTGATACGCCCCGGGAGTCAAACATTACTGTCAGATGTTCTCCCGGTTTGTCCATAATCGGAACATTGTTCTTTCTGGCAAAAGATTCTGCCATTTCTCTTTGCCCGCCCTTACCCAGGCAGACTGTTATCTTATCATTCATTTACACATTTCCCGCAAAATTTAATTTTCTTTTAATGCTTTTTCTATTTCAGAGATTACAATTCTGAGTGCTTTGATACGGGCATATTTCTTGTCAACAGATTCCAGTACATGCCATGGCGCAAAGGAAGTGTTTGTCTTCTGAAGCATCTCATTTACGGCCACTTCATAGGCATCCCATTTCTCTCTGTTTCTCCAGTCCTCATCTGTAATCTTCCATTGTTTCTCCGGATTATTCTGTCTCTCCTGAAAACGCTCCAGCTGTGTATCCTTATCGATCTGTACCCAGAATTTAATAATGACTGCACCCCAATCTTTAAGTTCTTTCTCAAACTCATTCATTTCGTTGTAGGCACGTTTCCAGTCATTTTCACTGCAAAATCCCTCCAGACGTTCTACCATAACTCTGCCATACCAGCTTCTGTCAAAAATAGCGATATGCCCATTTTTCGGAAGTCTCGTCCAGAAACGCCATAAGTAATGTCTGGCCTTCTCATGTGGTTCCGGACTTGCGATTGGATGTACTTCATAGCCCCGGGGATCCAGAGCTTCTGTAATACGTTTGATGTTGCCTCCTTTGCCTGCCGCATCCCAGCCTTCATACGTGATGATCACAGGAATACGTCTCCTGTACAGTTTATTATGGAGTTCCCCCAGTTTACTCTGGAGCTGTTTCAGTTCTCCCCTGTACTCCTCGTCATCCATTGTTTTATCTCTCAGATCAATATCCGACAGACGTGGAATCTGCTCCAGAGGGAATACATTCTGCAAAATCGGAACGGAATGTGCCTGATTCTGCATGGCAACTTCAATATTGCTTACCATAGTCTCCAGCACCTGAAGTTCCGCCCATTTTCTGTCACTGGCATCTATGATGTACCATGGTGCAGAGGAAACATTCGTGTCAGACAGATACTGAGAAAATACTTTTGCACATTTTTTGTAATGTTCATTCTGCCATTTATCAAAGTCTGACACACGCCATCTGGTGTCTTTATGATCCAGAAGTAATTTTTCACGCCGCTTCTGTTCATCCCTGTCAATCTGCATAAAGAATTTCAGCACCAGATAACCATTATCTGTAAGCTGCCGCTCAAAACGGCGGATGCTGTCAATCCGCTGTGTATAACCTTCGCCTTCAATCTCGCCCGACAGACAGTCTTTACAAGTCTGCTCCATCCAGCCGGAATCCAGAAATGTAAATTTTCCGGCTTCCGGAATCTGTTTAAAATAGCGATACAGAAATGGATATCTCAGTTCTTCTGCTGTGGGAGCTGACATAGTAGCAACCTTAAAGAAACGCGGATCAATATTCTTAATGACTTTTCCGATCGTACTTCCCTTGCCGGAAGATCCCCAGCCTTCAAAGAGTACGATTACCGGGATCTTATGTTCCTTGATTTTCATCTGAAAATCATAGAGCTGACTTCTTGCTGTCTGCAGACGGGTTTTGATTTCCTCTTTTTCCGGCATATGTGCCGGAGTCCATGTTGTAAGCATAACATTGATCCTCCTTTTATTTTTCTTCGTAACTGTTCAATACTTTCACAGTCAGAAGCTGTTGAATAGTTGCCCTTTTCATTAATAGAATATCTCAAATTCAGCCGAAATAATCATAACATGAAATCTGTTTATCGTAAAGCAGGAGTATGATATCACTACTGAATTGTTTTAATTGCATTATTTTATGGGATTACTATGGATTTTTTCTAAAGCCACAATATTTTCAGGATATTCTTCCCAGGTGAGATTTCGTTTGATCCTGGCCGGACTGCCCATTACCAAAGAGCCATCCGGTATCACAGTATTCTTGGTAACCAGGCTTCCTGCACCTATAATACAGTCCTTTGCCAGGCAGATCCGGAAAGATTTGCCCGCCCCCAGCTGATGAGCATTACAAAATTCCTGTCTGGTAAAAGACAGCTTCTTCTCTTTATAATAAAAATGATCATATCGGATTTCAGAATTTCCGTAATCCTTTCTCAGGCCGTTATCAAAAGCAGCATCCAAATGATAATAAGGTAAATAGGTAATCATCCGTATCTGTTTTCTCACAGTTTATCATCTCTTTGCGTCAATCCATATTTTTTTAAATCCACCGTTCCATTGACAACCTCAATTCCATCTGCTTCCAGTAGCTTTTTCTGTACATCTTTACCGCCGAAGGCAAAAGCCCCTGACAGTTCTCCTCTGAAATTCACTACCCGATAACAGGGAATATGCTCCGGATCCGGATTCTTATGGAGGGCATTCCCTACCGCTCTCGACATTCTCGGATTCCCTGCCATTTCGGCAACCTGACCATAAGTTGCAACGCATCCTTTCGGAATTTGCTTCACTGCCTCATAAATCTTCTTTGTCGGACTGTATGTTACGAGATCATAGCTTTCGGATATCATTCTTTTAATATCTTTATCCGGTACCGTTCCATTTAGAATAATGGTATTCCAATGTTCCTTATTCTGATGATAACCAGCCTGTACAGATTCATAGGCACTTCGCCAAAAATCACGCCACTCCGGATCTGCTTTTACATTCAGATTAACATAACCGTTTCGTTCATAGATCCATAAAAAAATTTTTTTGTTTTCCCTCGCTCTTACCACTTGCCAGTTCTGATCACGGAAAGGTCTTTCCGTATATGTATTCTGAAATGATAAACCGAATTCCAACGCTGCTTCTCGTGTAATCATGCAATTTTGATTCATTTATTTCACCCTTATTCCCTGAAATTATTTCTGGCATCTTCATAATCTCTTGGAAGTCCCTCAAACAAAATTATTGCCTTATCATACTGTTCCTCTTCCATACATGATATAGCTTTCCTATACTGTTCCTGCTTCCTGATTTCTTTTAATTCCCTGTCCCACATCTCGGCTGTTTTCTCACTCTGATCACATTCTTTTAAAAAGCTCTATCCTCACACGGAAAAAGTCAAGCTGTTTATTACATCTATTTTTCCCCTTCATTCGCTTCCTCTATTGTCACACTCTCCTGTACCTGCATATCCGTATACTGAACACGAATAACTGCCTGCGGCCAGTTTATGCTGACCATTGCTGTTTTGTCTTTCTCATCTCCTGCTTTCCGGATAAGCTCCAGCAATTCCTTCAGTACTTCCTTTGTCAGATAACCGCCTCTCCAGTGAAAAATAAGTACCCTGCCTTTCTTCGCCGCCTGCAAAGAACGTTTATACACATCCTCTTTCTTAGTAAAAGAAAGCTTCTTCTCCTTATAGTAAAAGTGCTCATGATCACCGCAGTGAGGCGCCGGCGCAATAAGAGGCTCATGATCCCTGAAAATCTGTGAATCATCCAGATTGAAATAATCATAGCGGATTTCAGAAGTCTCACGATCTTTCCCCAGGGTATTATCAAAGGTCGCATCCAGATGATAATATATACCTCCTATTTTTACGATATTCCATGTGTGGCGATACTTAATCCCCTTCTCAGGATTATTTCCACAGATTGCAATCACACACCAGACTCCCAGTGCATCTAACAAAACCTTTACTGCTTTTGCAATTCCCTCACAAACACCAACGCCTTGCCCCAACGGTCCGATAATTTCATGGGAATATGATTTTTTCAGTTTATCATAGCGGATATTTTCACAGATAAAATCATGCACATACTTCTCTTTCTCCCATTCAGACAGCTTCTGAGCCGGGCGAATCAGCTTCTCAACTCTGGCAGTCATAGCCTTTTGATGTTCGCAAATCTTCTTTTTATCAAAAAGATACTCCGGAATAAAAATCAGATTCGGAGAGTCTTTATAATACCGGTATTTATAACTGCTCACCCAAAATATCTCCGGATGATCCAGACGCATCTGAAAAAAAACATTATAAAGTTCTTCTCCCTCTAATGCCGGAATCTGAAATTCATCCGACAGGTTTTTCACACCGCTAAGAATGCTGTGATATGCAGCCTGCTGCGCCTTATTCATATGGTTGTAATAATATTGCTCCATTGTTATCTTATCTCCAAGTTCTTCGTCACTTATAATCCCTTCCGGTACATTTCACTGATCACTGCCTGCGCATGTTCAGATTCCTTTTTCTCTATTATCTGTGCCCTGTCACTTAAAATCGCCAGCATCTCATCTACCAGATCTTCGATTTTAGGATTTGTATACCGATACAAATAACCCAGCATTCTGGTTGCGGTATAATCTGTATTCATATTTTTATATGCGATCTCTGCACAAAACTCCTTCGGATAACCCTTGCTGAGCAAAACCCTGTATAGTTCTTCTGTTCTTTCTGATGCCATGTTTTTTCCTTTCTTATTGCCTTTTTTTCAGAATACATCTCGTTTGCTTATAATCCAGCATCACATCGGAGAACAAAAACCAAAGGAAGCAGGAAATGCCTGTTTGGTATCGATAACTTTATTGGTATACGATAAAAATCCCGTTTTATCCACATATATTTCCGAATTCACTGCTTTTTGAAAAGCACTGTTATCTGGATTCACAAATCTACCCATTCCTTACACCTCTCAATCAAAAAATGGCTCCAGGCTATCAATTATTCTAAGTAAAATAATGATAACATGAAACCATTTTAGCGTAAAGTTGAAAACAACTTTCTCTCTAACTTTCGTAAGACACACCATTATTCCCAAATTAATCACAAATCATTCCAGAAGATTCCATATCCGCCAACATCTACTTTATATTTTGTAGGTACTGGAATAAACTCCAGTTTCAAATGCATTCCTAATCCCTTGGCAAGTCATATTGTTATTCACCTCGCATTTGCAAAATAGTTGTCAGCAATAGAATCTGGAGAAATCTATCTGGTTACACCATCTAGCAATTTATAGAATCTTCAGGAATCTTTTACTGATTGATTATTTTATTTATCCGTTGATTAGGTGTTCAGACCCCGATAGGTCTCTCAATACTTTATCGATTTCCGAACCAGATGCCTCGCCATCTGCTATCACAGGCTCTCTCAACACCTCATAATGAGAAAACATCTCCCCGCTACATGAATCCAGAAACTTCATAATTTTATCTAAATACATTTCCATCGTCCTGTCATCGCTGCGGTAAGTCTCATGTCTGGTTCCCGGCAGGTAAACATATTCGCAGGAAGTAATTCCTCTATGATTAATTTTCTCTGCAAATTTTCTCAATGCGTTTACAGATACAAAATCATCTCTTTCTGCCTGAAATAGCAACATAGGTGCTGTCAGTTTCTTCCATCCACAATATTTTATGTACCAACTCATTTTTACAGACGCCAGAAGCCACCCATAAGAAGCTGCACTAACCTGGAATTTTTTATTCTCTTTACGCATCTCATTATATTTTTCGAATCTTGGTCTGGAAGTACATCCACTGGTTTCGAAAGTCTCACCACCATCATAAGGCTTCTGACCAGCTACATAGTCTTCCTCTTTTCCCAAAAGGCACTTCGTCTGTGCAATAGCAATCACCAATGGCCAGGGAACATTTCCGGTAAGCGGGCGGAGCATAGGAGAATTCAATATAATCTTCTGAAACAGTTGCGGCTCCCATGCAGCTGCAATTGTGCCAATCGCCCCACCCATAGAATGCGCAAAAAGAACTAACGGCAGTTCAGGATATGTTTTTTTAATTACATGGCATATTTTCAAAAAATCTCTCACATATCGCTTCCAGGTATCTATATGTACAAGAGATGAATCTGCTGTCAGGCAATAACTTTGTCCATGTCCCATATGTTCCGGCATATACACATGATATCCAGCCTTCAGAAAATAATAAATCATCTCATCATATTTCGGCGCTGCTTCTGTAAAGCCATGACTAATTATAATCACGCCTTTCGGCTTCTCTGCCAGGTAACGCTGTACATGAATTTTCCCCACTATCCCCGTGTCTTTTCGATGCAGATGATCCTCTGCACCAGAAATGTACCCCTCCTGACGGTGCGTTGCAAGATATGGTTCTATTTCATCTTTCATTTTATATAAATATTCATTTTCATGTATTATTTCCATTCGTATGTACTCCTTCATTTTTCATAACCCTGTTGTTATCTGCTTCACCATTCGATACATACCTGTAATATAATCTTTACTGGTGCCTATTAATAATCCCATTAATCTTTTTCTCATTATAAAATACCAGTATAATTCCGCCTATACAACAGAATACTGCAGCCCCAAAAGCAGCAACTCTATAACCAATTCCCTCTGCTGCCCCTATCGTCGAGACTGCTGTAAATATCAACATAGAAATACTCTGCCCAAGTTTAAACGCAAATGTTCTCGCCGCATAAAACATTCCTTCACGCTTGCTTCCTGATGTAATCGAGTCGCTCTGCGAAATATCTGCCACAACAGCCTGCGGAAGAATTCCGAAAATCGCCATAGGAAGGGCTGCCACGACTGTCAGGATCAGTCCCTGCACAGATGCCGGAATAAAACTCATTTTTCCCATAAATCCGGTATAAAAATAAGCAAGACTAAATACTGCAAATGCGAACAAGATCATCTTTTTCTTTCCAAGTTTAGGAGTAAGCTTATTTACCGGAATATAAAATACAAGGGACAACGCTGTCATTCCCACAAAATACAAAGTTGTCATCGTTTCCGGAAGCTTCAAAAGACTGGTGACAAAAAATGGAAGACCTGTCTGAAACATGGTAAGTGCAATCCAGTAGAAAATATCAGATGCCACAAACTTGCGAAATTCTGCATTCTTAAAAGTAGCTGCAAGAGATCCAAAAGCTGACTCCTTTGCAGGAACCGTATCTACATAGTCTTTTTCACGGATACAAAATACCGGCACAAGCATACAGATAAACGCTATAGCCGCCATCAAAGTAAAGGTCATACGGATTGCACCAACTCTGCCAAAAGCAGGAATAAACATCTCCCATATCGTAGGTGCCAGATACGCCACTGCAGTTCCGGCAATAAATGTAAAGGAAATGACTGTGGAAATATTAAGTCTTTCCTGCTGGGTATGTCCAAGCTCCGGAATCAACGCATTATATGGTGTACAGTACGCAGTAATGGAAAAATAGTACGCCAGAATCATAATCAGCAAAAACACTCCATTGATCCAGCTGTTTTTATTAACCGGTGACCAGAAAACCAGTACTGTAGAAAGCGCCAGCGGTAAAGATGCCCATTTCAGGAACGGAATTCTTCGCCCATTCTTTGACGTACATCTGTCAGATAAAGAGGCGATCATTGGATCTGTAAAAGCATCAAAAATTCTTCCGAAAGCTGTAATTCCGCCAATAATAGTAAATATGCCGAAGACCACCAGCCCCTGTGGAATAAACACTGTCTGTCCCTGACTGATGGCTGTCTTATCCGGCTGATAAAAATATACAAGCCAGTTAGAAATAATCCCGGACAACATCGCCCATCCAAACTGTCCGGCTGCAAACTGCCATATTTTCCTTGTTGTTAACTTTTTCATCGTGCACCTCCAGATTTCAGAACTACTACTTATTTCTTGCAAGAATCGAACTCTTTTCTAGGCATGGAAGTTCTTCTCCTTCAACAGTCGTCACAATTCCGCCTGCTTCTTCAACAATAAGTGCACCTGCTGCAAAGTCCCATGGAGATAAAATAAGCTCGAAATAAATTTCCGCTCTTCCTGATGCTATGGCACATAAATCAAGTGCCGCAGATCCGCTTCGTCGGATATCAAGGCATTTTTGAAAATATTCGTAAGCTAATTCAAAGGATGCCTTCGCAAGCTCCGTATTATACGGTGATGAACCAAACAAAACAATGCTGTTTGCCAGATCATCCTTCGATACATGAATCGCATTTCCATTCATATATGCACCCTCACCGGAAATCGCATAGAAAGTTTCATTAAGATACGGATTATGCACGACTCCCAGACATCTCTTTCCATTTCGAATCAATCCAATAGATACGCAGCTCATATGATAATCTTTAATAAAATTGGTAGTTCCATCAATCGGATCCACCACAAAAATATATTCTGCATTTCTATTAATCCGGCAATCCTCTTCTTCCCCCAAAAACTCCGCTTCCGGAAGAATCTCAGAAAACTTTTTCTCCAGCATTTCCTGAATTTTGCAGTCATACTTCGTAACAAAATTTGCTTTTCCAGCCTTATCCTTAATACCAAAATTCGACCTGTCTGCCTGAAGCATAACCTGTCCGCACTCTTTTGCTGCTTCAATTATTTCGTTTAATATCGTATGTGGAGTTTTCTCCTTTAGTTCCATATTGTCTGTTACCTCTCAATAGAAAATGGTTTCCTTTTTATCAATACTTTTATAATTTCTCATACTTGTGAACCTCACATGGCTAAAGTCACGTGCTTCCAGACGCTTTAAGCGTCAGACTGAATATCGGCGGATACGCCTGTAACTTAGGTCTGCACAGTTATGTGCTTTTTCCATGCCGGATACGGCAGGTTCCCACATTACAGGTAATCCGCTGTATATCTGCCTGTGTTTATGCTACTTTTAAGATCTCCATTTGCAGATGAAGTTCTCTTAAGTCAGCATAAACACATGAGATTCTACGCTTTACAGGAGGGACTTTTGCCTCCAGCAAAGACCTTTCCGTTGCCGGAAGGGGTTTTTAAAGTTCCCTTATAAAATATCTGGCTCCTATATTATAGGATGCTGACAGGTCACAATTATATCGTTTTCCTGTCTGGAA
>PPYE01186310.1_pt1 | contig 42612 bp, 74 predicted proteins | sample 1559881 | NCBI WGS metagenome assembly PPYE01 (sample SAMN08240022, study PRJNA423297) | Human gut metagenome, whole genome shotgun sequencing project. | reverse complement strand
CCTAAAAAGAAAATATATATATTTCTCTTATGGGGGGGGTATATAACTACCTGAGTATTACAGGAGTACTACATGAGTAGAGAAGAAATACAGAAGCTGTTTAACTTGATAGAAACCCTCTATCCCAGTGCCAAAAAGAATCCACGCACCCCCGCAGTGATAGAAGCCTGGGCGCTGGTTCTGGAACCGTGGGCTTATGAGAACGCGAAACAGGCGGTGATCCTCCGGGCACGGGAGAACCGATTCCCGCCGGACGCATCCGAACTGGTCCCATACCTGCCCAAACCGGAAACTTCCAAGGCGGAGGAGGCCCCCATGCCGGAGCCGTCCGACGCCTATCTGGAAAAATTCTACGCCAAGGCAGGCGAACAGCACGAGCGCTGGCACGAGGCCGGTATCCCCACCCCCTCCGAAGCGAAGAAACAGGGGATGACCTATGCCAAATGGTGTGCGCTGGCAGATATGCGAGGTGTTTAATGGCAAGTAATTTTCGGCTGGACGAGCTGATCCGCCGCTATCCCCCACGGGAGAAGAAGCAGAAGAAAGCCACCAAGGGCAGCGCCGCGGCCACGTATCAGCAGCAACTTTGCTGGACGTGCGCCAACGCCTGCGGCGGCTGTGAGTGGTCCGACCACCTTGAGCCGGTCCCCGGGGCTGGGACGCCACCCCCACAAGCCGGGTGCTGAAGGTTGGCGGCAAGGGCAAGGGCGGTACACGGGTAGCATCCTCATTCGTGATCCACTACTGTCCAAAATTCAGGAGGGACACACGATGATGCGGATCGTAGTTGACATTTACGATGGCGAGGACACGCAGGGCACGAAGGAGGCGGTGGCTATGCTGCTGGAGCCTCTGGGCCGTGTCCGGGTGGTCAGCGTAATTACCGATGGCAAGGAGGAAAAGCGGTGAACGTAGCCTATAACATGGACTGCATGGAGTATATGCGGACGCTGTCCGACAAGGCGTTTGATCTGGCTGTGGTAGACCCGCCTTATGGAATCGGAGAAGATGGCGGTAAGGACCGGAGCCGCTATGTAACACAGAAGAATGGATCACGGATTTACGTCAAGGATGGCGGCTACGAAAAGACCGGCTTTGACCGTTTCCCTGCGGATGAGCGGTACTTTGCGGAGCTTTTCCGGGTCAGCAAGAATCAGATCATCTGGGGGGCAAACTATTTTGTTCTTCCTCGCGGCGGAGCAATCGTCTGGGACAAGTGCAATGACGGAGCCGATCAGTCTGGGGCTGAGATTGCGTTTAACTCTTTGAATTTGAGAACCGACATATTCCGGTTTATGTGGCGCGGCATGATGCAGGGGAAGAGTATCGCAGAGGGGACAGTCCAGCAGGGGAACAAAGCTCTCAATGAGAAGCGCATCCACCCGACGCAGAAGCCGGTGGCGCTATACACATGGATTTTGCAGAAGTACGCAAAGCCGGGGGACAAGATACTGGATACCCACTTAGGCAGCGGCAGCAGCCGCATAGCCGCCTATGATCTTGGCTTTGATTTTGTTGGGTGTGAGATCGACCCTCACTATTTTCAGGCGCAGGAAAAGCGCTTTGCGGAACACACGGCGCAGCTCAGTTTGTTTACTTGTGAGGAGGAAAAGCGGTGATTGCATTTGAGATCCCCTATCCGGCAACAAAGCGCGGTAAAGCGGCGTGGAACAAGCGGTTTGGCCTGAACGCGTATTACGCCGGCAAGCACTGGTCGCAGCGGAAGAAGGATGCGGAAGAGCTGCATACCTTGGCCCACTGGGCGATGCGCAAAGCAGGAATTACAAAACGTCTGGTAAATCACCCCGTCAAGGTGACGTTTTTCTGGAATGACAATTTGGACGTTGACAATCACGGCGCGCTGGGCAAAGCCTTTGTAGACGCGATGAAGGGCTACATTTTGCCGGACGACAACCCTGAGTGGTTCCGCGCCGTGGAACACAAATTTTGGAGCGGAGATATGATCCGCGTGGAAATTGAGGAGGCAGAATGATGGATGCTGTTGAGTTTTTGAAAGAACGAAGCAGAATGTGCAACGCACAGGGCGAGTGTGACACTTGCCCGATTACAACAGTGTGTGAAGATTATTTCCTAAACCACAACTATAACCAAGAAAATGCCGAGGGTATGGTTGCCACAGTTGAGCAATGGGCAAAGGAACACCCCGTCAAAACCAGGCAGAGTGAGTTCCTGAAGCTGTTTCCGGGAGCGGAGCCTACGAAAGACGGTGTCCTAGCAATATGCCCGAACGCATTTTCTCCCGTGTATAAGGACGAAAGGGGACTGTGCAAATGGCATTACGCTGAGTGCGATAACTGCTGCCGGAAATTCTGGCTTGCGGAGGTGGAGGACGTATGAAACTATTGATCGGCGGAAGTCCCTGCACACATTGGAGCATCGCGCAGACGAAGAACCGCGAGACAGAGGCCAGCGGCATCGGCTGGGAGCTATTTCTAAACTACCGTATCGCCCGCGACAAGTACAAGCCGGATTTTTTTCTCTACGAAAACAACAAGTCCATGTCGCCCGCGATCCGGGCGCAGATCACGGCGGAGCTGGGCGTGGAGCCTGTCCTGATTAACAGCGCCCTTGTGAGCGCACAAAACCGCCAGCGCCTGTATTGGGTGGGAAGACGGAACCCGGACGGCACATACAGCCGGGTGGCGGTGGAGCAGCCGGTGGACCGTGGTATTCGCATGAGTGAAATTATTGACTTCGATGCAACCGACACAAACCTAATTGATTTTGTTAGGTTCAGTGATAAACAATGCACGGAGTTTAAAAATGAGCCCGTGAGAATCGGAATTATTGGGCATGGAGGTCAAGGAGAACGAGTATATTCTTTGACCGGAAAGTCTGTTACCGTTTCCGCATGTGGTGGGGGTCGAGGTGCAAAAGGTGGACTTTATTTAATAGGCGATTGCGTAAGAAAATTATTAGTACGGGAACTTGCTAGATTGCAAACAATACCTGATACGTATTCATTTGAGTGCATTTCAGAAGCACAAGCCAAAAAGTGTATTGGCAACGGCTGGACCGTGGACGTGATTGCCCACATTATGAGCCATTTTACCGGGCTGACGAAGGAGCCGGTGGAAGTGCTTTCTATGTACGACGGTATGAGCTGCGGCCATATTGCATTGGACAAGCTGGGCGTGAATGTTACTGCCTACTATGCAACCGAGATCGACAAGTACGCCATCCAAACCACACAGCACAATTACCCGGACACCGTACAATTGGGCGACGCGTTTCAGGTGCGGGACAATAATTGGGGGGGTTAAGGAATGAGCGACTTGGAGCAGACCGCAATCGAGCGGCTGAAAGCGGCATCGGATATGAGCCTGCGGCTTTTTGAAAAACCACTGGTAATCACATACAGCGGCGGCAAGGACAGCGACGTGCTGCTGCATCTGGCGGAGAAAAGCGGCATCCCGTTTGAATCCCTGCACTCCCTCACCACGGTGGACGCGCCGGAGACGGTGCGCCATGTGTATGATACGTTCCGGCGGCTGGAAGAAAAGGGCGTGAAGTGCACCGTAGATCGGCACGTCCAGTTGGACGGGAGCCGCGTGACCATGTGGAACCTGATTACCCGGAAGCTGATGCCGCCAACCAGAGTGATGCGCTACTGTTGCGAGAAACTGAAAGAGTGCGGTGCGAAAGGACGGTTCATTGCCACCGGTGTACGCTGGGAAGAAAGCAAAACTCGCCAGAAAAACAGAGGGGAATTTGAGATATTGACGTCAAAGCCTAAAGATAAGCTGATCCTATCTAACGACAACGATGAGGACAGGAGACTGTTCGAGACTTGTTAGATGAAAGGCAAACGGGTGGTGAACCCCATCATCGACTGGAAGAATGACGATGTGCTGGGCTACGCCGCGGCTGAAAAAATTCACATGAACCCGCTGTACTGCGAGGGCTTCCACCGGGTCGGCTGCATTGGCTGTCCCATGGCATCCAAAACCAGAATCATGGAATTTGCCCGTTATCCAGAGATCAAGACGGCATGGATACGCTCGTTTGACAAAATGTTGATAATACGGATCGAACGGGGCATGGAAGCATACTCTTGGCGCTCCGGCGTGGATGTATTCCATTGGTGGATGGAGGACGGCGTTCTGCCGGGGCAAGAAGTGCTGGGAGGGTTTGAGGAATGACAAACTTTGAGTTTTACACGAAAAACGCAGACAGATTGGGTGAGCTGATTGAAAAAGCCGTGGATGACGCGCTGGAAGCAAAGGGCTGCTCACTTGATCTGAAATACCCGGAGAAACTATCCAATGCCGATGATACCCGTATGGTGACGTGGGCAAGCTGGCTGAATGAAGAAATGTAGGGAGGAACTATGAGAGATACAAACCTCGTAAATGCGCTGCGTGAGCACGCAGAATGGGCGGAGGGGAACCAGTGGGAAACGCCCATTACGAGCAAACGGGCTTTTCCCCGGGAGCCTGCGAGATTGCGGCAAAAGCGGAGGCGGCATTGTCCTCCATTGGATGGACTGTTGATAGAGCGGCAGAACTGCTCAAAGCTGACAAAGAAGGCCGCGTGGTGGTGCTGCCGTGCAAAGTGGGCGATACGCTATGGGTGACTGGCCGTGACAATGTGCCGCGAGAAATGGAGCTTGAAGCCCCGGACATCAGAACTGTTTGCACGGATGAGGATAAATCGAGCATGTTGCCCAAATAGAGACTGTCCAATCGAACCGAGAACACATTGGTTTTTCAATCATCTATTAGCAATCGAAGCATGGAACAGGAGGGCTGACAATGGCTGACCAAATGCAGTTATATGACACATCGGAGAAACAATCAAGTAACAACACAGGTAAAGCTAAACGGAAGTGGGAAAATGGTTTCCAGAGATGGAGCAACCGGCACAGTGCAGATGGTGGTAGCTCTTTTGGGTGCTGTGGATTCGGCAGTATGTGTGACTATTGTGAGGATAATTCGTATGGATGCCCGTGTGTCAGGTCGCTGAACGCCATGATCCGCGAAAAGCGTCTGAAAATCGATTACGAAAAGACTGGTTATGAAGAAGTATGGGAGGGGATTTTTGACGATGGCTGAATACATTAAGCGGGAAGCAACGATTAAGGCGATTGTTGACAGCAGAAACAGGTATTATAACAGTGCGAGCAACCAATATTTAGTCGGGCGTTGTGATGGCTTGGATATTGCGGCCGGACTGCTTCGCGTGGCCCCCGCCGCCGACGTGGCCCCGGTGGTGCATGGACTATGGGAAGAAGAGCCATCATCTTTTTGGAGGTGGACGCCGTCTGGTGCGGTAGTGGTTGCGCGTACTACTTACAGATGCGGTCTCTGTGGACGGGGAACCGCCGTAAAATCCAACTACTGCCCCAACTGCGGGGCCAAGATGGACGGAGGTAACGAAAATGTATAAGCCGTTAGCCAACAGCACCCTACTTAGGATGCCCAAAAAGGAGATTATTGAGCTGCTTCGCACCGCAGAACATAACGCGAAAGTATCTCAGGAATTTGTGGACCAGCAAGCGGAGAATCTCAAGGACTGGAAACCGTTGGTGCATGGGTGGTGGGATGATTCCGGGAGATATACGTTTCCGAGTGGTGATACAGCTGTCAGGTGCACCAACTGCGGCTGCGCACTGACAGAGAGCGAGTATCTCCTGTACGACTGGAATTACTGCCCTGTATGCGGAGCAAAGATGGACGGAGGTGCTGACCATGAGGACGATTGACGCTGATAAACTGGTTGATATGCTATATGACAATGAGTTTGCCGTACTTTGCCCGTTGGATGAAGTAAGCGGCGTAGTTGACGCTTGCCCCACCGTGGATGCCATGCCAGTGGTGCATGGGCGGTGGGGGCATCTTGGCGGGGACGAGTGGTGTTGCTCTGTGTGCGGCTTTGTCATCACCACTGAGGGCAGTTGGGATAAGCCTGCCAAAAAATACTGCGAGGATTGCGGGGCCAAGATGGACGGCGAGAGAAAGGACGGCGGGGATGGCTAAACAATCCGGGTATTTGCAGCGGCGGGAGGCGGAGCTGGATGCCACCTTCAACGCCGGGGCGGCGATGGCGATGCAATTCGCCATGGACACGCTCCAGATGGCCCTCCACCAGACGGAGGGCTGGGGCTACGATCGGATCATGCGGATCACCCATAACTGGGTTGCCGTTCAGCGGGAGTACAAACCGGCGCTGGACTGCCGGAACCCGGAGGCGGACGTCCGACGGGTGCACATGGACAGGGTGCTGGCGCAGATCATCAACGGGAAGGCGGAGCTGATCCCCTTTGAATCCAGATACCCGGAAATCAAAAAGATCAAATATAGGAGGTAAGAAAATGTATAATTCAAACAATGGGAACGTGGGCGTTGCGCCAACTTGCAACTCGGCCTATGAGCCGAATTGTGTGAAGGAACCCCGATTAGTTGGGATGAACGAATCACTTTTAGTCCTGCAGGACCGTAAAAAAAAAATGCGTGAGCTAATCTGTGAAATTCGAAGTGGGCTGTTTGGCCTTAACCAGCCGGAATGGAACACGCCTGAATGCAATTGCGCTCAAGATGTTACGAATGATTGCAATGCGATTTCCACGCAAAGCATTGAACTTCTAATGGACATCCTGCGAGGGCTAAACGGTGATTGATGGGAGGTAACTATGCAGAAGGAAGATATATCGCTCCTGCGCATCTACGCGAAGAATGATATGAATTGCGTGAAAACCGCAAAGTTCCCGGAACGGCTGCAGCGGCTTCGAGAAAGCAGGCACCCGGTTGTCAGCCGGTATGTAGCATCCGAACTGATGGGGCTGAGCCGGGATGCATTGAGACGGTACGAGCGAGGCACGCGAGAACCGGGGCTGTCGGAGCTGAAACAGATCGCTGAGTATTACAACGTCAGCCTTGACCAGCTCTGCTGGGACGAGGGTGAGCGAAACACTTAATTGTACAGAAAATAAATATTTCAAATTCCTCCATTTGGAGGAATGTTGACGAACAGATGTGCGAGAATGAGGGTGCGGGGTTATATCCGTATCCTCATTCTTTCCATCCCTTCTTTCCTCCTGACCCCGGCGGACGCCGGGGGTATGCAGGCGTAGCTCAGTCGGTAGAGCACCGGACTTCGTGAGCCGGTATGTCGTGGGTCCGAGCCCCACCGCCTGTGCCAGAGGCTGGGTAGCACCCGGACAATGTGAGACCGTTCGTCGTGGCTCACATGGAAATGACAATGCCCGCTGAAAACTGCGCTTGTCTTGATGCGTCAAGACCGGTTTGACCAGACGGAATAGGGGCTGCGACTTTTCGGAGCGTAGTTGCCGGTAGCGTGTGACAATCTAAGCGGGAAGACGGACAATATGCGGCATAGGTGCCCCGTAAGGGGAGACCACAGCGAGTGACGGGGACTTTCCCCGAAGCGCTAAAGCAGGGCAGGACTGCAATGCCGTACCATCCCGGCCAGCGGGCGAGGAAGCGTAAAAAGCTAAGTATCAGGCGGCTGGTATAATTGCCAAGTTCCTGATAGCTGGTAGGAAGACACAGCGCAGCCGGGAGCCGATAAAAAAGATCTTGCGTACCATGTTTGGCTCGGGGAGAGCCGGACACGCAAGATGTGTTTGCCCATCGGGGCGGGTAAAGACTGCTATGTACAGGCCAAGGGGTGGGGGCTGGTAGCAAAACAGGAGGATGGCATGGAAATCACAAAGCGGCGGCTTGCGGATATTGTGCCGTATGCCGCAAACGCAAAAAAGCATGATAAGCGGCAAATCAACAACGTTGCGGAGAGCATCAAGCAGTACGGATTCGTACATCCGATTGTGATTGACCGTGACGGCGTGATCGTAATCGGGCATTGCCGCGCTCTGGCGGCAAAGAAGCTGGGTGTGGAAGAAGTGCCTTGCGTCTGCGTGGACGATCTTACACCGGAGCAGGTGAACGCCCTGCGGCTGGTGGATAACAAGAGCAACGAGAGCGACTGGGACTTTGACCTTTTGGCTGATGAGCTGCCCGGTCTCGACCTATCGGCGTTTGACTTTGAATGGGGTCTGCGTGACGAACTGAACGATTCCGTTGTCGAGGATGATTATGAACCTGTCATTCCGGCGGAGCCGAAGAGCAAGCTGGGTGATGTGTACCAGCTTGGAGACCATCGCTTGATGTGCGGAGACAGTACATCTCTGACTGATGTACAAAAGCTTGTGGGGGGGGCACAAATCGATCTTCTTCTCACCGATCCTCCGTACAATGTGGACTATCAGGGCACCGCCGGGAAGATTAAGAACGACAATATGGAGGATACGGCATTTAGACGGTTCCTGACGGATGCCTTCTCCAATGCAGTGATGGTTATGAAACCCGGCGCTCCGTTCTACATCTGGCATGCAGACAGCGAGGGGTACAACTTCCGTGGCGCGTGTAAAGATTCGACGCTGCGCGTCCGGCAGTGCCTGATTTGGGTAAAGAATTCCCTCGTAATGGGGAGACAGGATTTCCAGTGGAAACATGAACCTTGCCTGTACGGTGAGAGTGAGATTGAAGAGGATGCACACGAGCCTTGCCTTTACGGATGGACGGAAGGCAGGAAGCACTACTTCTTCAAGAACCGCAGGCAGACAACTGTTCTGAATTTCGATAAGCCTGTCAAATCTGCGGAGCATCCGACCATGAAGCCGATTAAGCTGTTTGATTACCAGATGCAGTGTTCCAGTAAGCCGGGAGAGAATGTTCTCGACCTGTTTGCTGGCTCCGGCACAACAATTATGGCGGCGGAGCAAAATGGAAGACACGCTTTCTGCATGGAGTATGATCCGAAGTATGCCGACGTCATTGTTGACCGGTGGGAGAAGTTTACCGGGAAGAAGGCGGTGCTGCTGAATGACTGATGCTCAGGCGACTGCGCGGAGGATGTTGAAGAAAAACCAGCAGCATTTATCCACACAGCAGATGAAAACATTGAACGGGCTGATTAAGTCCGGCGATATTACAGGGGCCATGAATGGCCTGCATACATTGGTGGCGAGAAAGCTGACCGCGAGAAAGAAATCTCTGGCATGATCAAATCTTAAGGAATGGAGGGGTGGAAGTGGCACGGACTGGAAGGCCGAAAAAGGTAATAAATCAAAAGCTGTTTGAGAACCTATGTGGGATCCAGTGCACGGAAGCAGAAATCTGCGGAGTGCTTGAGTGCAGTGCGGACACCCTGAATCGATGGTGCAAACGGACGTATAAAATGACTTTTGCGGACACATATAAAAGCAAGAGTCAGGTAGGAAAGTCGAGCCTGAGGCGAGCGCAGTGGAAGCTGGCCGAAAAGAACGCAAGCATGGCTATTTGGCTGGGGAAACAGTACCTTGAGCAAAAAGATATTGTGGAGCAGAACGTCAATGCGGACGGTGTCAAGGTGATTATCGATGTCTGATATTCTCTTGTCAGAAAAGATCGGCCCTGCGTTTTATAGCATTGCACATGACATTTTTAGGCATGGGCATACGCACTACGATTTTAGCGGCGGGCGTGGCTCACTGAAATCCTCCACAGTATCAATTCTTGTACCGCTTTTGCTGGTTGGCAATCCGGGAACGCATGCGCTTGTGTTGCGCAAGGTGGCAAATACAATCCGCGATAGCGTTTATGCACAGTATATCTGGGCAATCGGCGAGCTGGGCATGGCGGCGTATTGGGAAGCGAAAGTATCCCCGATGGAGCTGATTTATAAGCCAACAGGACAGAAGATCATGTTTCGCGGCGCTGATGACCCGATGAAGATCAAGTCTATCAAAGTCCCGTTTGGCTATATCGCCGTGACGCACTTTGAAGAAAAAGACCAGTTTGCCGGTCGTGCGGAAATCCGAACTATTTTGCAGTCCACCATGCGCGGTGGCTCTATGTTCTGGAATTTTGAAAGCTATAACCCACCTATCTCGCGTGACAACTGGGCGAACAAAGACAGCCTGGAGGACCGGGATGACCGCTTGTGTCATAAGTCTACGTATCTGCAAGCACCGCCGGAGTGGTTGGGAGAACAGTTTCTTGCAGAAGCGGAACACCTAAAAGAGACGGACGAGCGAGCATATCAGCACGAATATCTCGGTATACCGGTAGGGACTGGCGGAAATGTGTTTGACAAGCTGGAACTGCGGGAGATTACCGGTGAAGAAGTCAAGAGTTTCGACCGCATCTATCAGGGGGTGGACTTCGGCTGGTTTCCAGACCCGTTTGCTTTTATCCGGCTGCATTATGATCGGGCGAGAGAGACCATCTATCTGCTGGATGAGATTTACCAAAACAAATTATCCAACGAGCAAAGCGCGACCATGATTAAGCAGCGCGGATATAACAACATTAGGACGATCTGCGACAACGCCGAACCGAAGAGCGTTGCTGATCTCCGCGCAATGGGGCTACCTGCGTATGAAGCGGTCAAAGGCCCCGGCTCTGTGGAATATGGCATGAAGTTTTTGCAGCGGAGAACGATTGTTATTGATAGGCGACGCACACCGCACGCTTACGATGAATTTGTTGGATACGAATACGAACGAAACAAAGACGGTGACATTATCAGCGGATACCCAGACGCGAACAACCACCTGATTGACGCGACTCGGTATGCGTTGGAGCCTGTCAGCCGCAGAATGGGAGTTATTGCATGAGCAATGCAGTTATCCAAAAGTTAAAAGAGCTTGGCTATACGACGATCCCGGAAGAGTTTTACAGCCAAGTTGACCTTTGGGGATCGTGGTACATCGGGAAGGTAAAAGGGTTCCACCAGTACCGCAGGTATAACGGCCACAAATGGACTAAACACAATAGAGCAACGCTCAGCATGGGGAAAAAGGTCTGCGAGGACTGGGCGAACCTGCTCATGAACGAAAAAGTCAAAATCACGCTTGAGGGGAAAAAGGAACAGGATTTCATCGATCGCGTTTTGGCGGAAAACAATTTCACCGTCAAAGCTAATGAGATGCAGGAGATGAAATCCGCACTGGGGACGGTGGCATATATTCCCCGCGTGACTGGGCAGGGCGTGACGGATTCCGGCGAGATCATCCCCGGTGACGCGTCCAGCATTGCGATTGATTATGCCACGATGCATGACATTTACCCACTTGCATGGCAGAACGGCTTTATTTATGATTGCGCTTTTACTTCCAGGGTTACGCGAGACGGAAAGGATTATGTGTATTTCCAGATCCACCGCAGAGCGAATGATGGGACGTATGTAATCGAAAACCGAATTTACCGATACCAGAACGAACAGTTGTCCGATGAAGATTTGAAGAATGTTTCCGGGTTTGAGCATATTCCCCCTGTGGTATACACCGGAAGCAATAAACGGCAGTTTGTAATTGACAAGCCGAACATTGCAAACAACTTCAATTATCTTCTGCCTGTTGGCATTTCCGTTTTTGCAAATTCCATTGATGTTCTTCGCGGCGTTGATACTGCGTACGACTGCTACGTCAATGAGTTTGAAAACGGCCCTATGATGATGATGGTCAAAATGCCAGCGACAAAGTATGAAGACGGTGAACCGACACTGGATGACAATGACAGGCGGTTTTACCTTCTCCCGGAAGATACACAGCAGGGGAGCGTTGTTGAGACCGTTGCACCGGAACTTCGGACGGCTGCGCTAAATGTCGGCCTGCAAGACCAACTCAATATGCTTTCCAGCAAATGCGGGTTCGGTGAAACCTATTATCGATTCGATGGCGGCAGCATGGCAACGGCCACGCAGGTAATCAGCGAGAATAGTACCATGTTCCGCACGATCAAGAAGCATGAAATTATCCTTGAGCAGGCATTGACTGAGCTGTGCCGTGTTCTTCTCCGGCTTGGGAATACTGCAATGAATGCAGGGCTTGACGAAAATGTAGAAATCTCCATCGATTTCGATGACAGCATAATTGAGGACAAGCAAACCGATTTTTCCCGCGATATGCAGCTTTTGCAGGCGGGCATCATGAACGACTGGGAGTTCCGCATGAAGTGGATGAATGAGGACGAGGCGACCGCAAAGGCTGCGCTGCCGAAGATGCAGGACATGACAACCGAAGGACAACAGGAGGTAGAGTAATGGGCGGCAGAGGCGGAGCTGGTGGCGGCATTGGAGCCGGAGAATTTGGGCGTGGGCGCGGTATGAGCCTTGCGCGGTTTTTGTCACAGCAGGATATTAACCGAGCAAACGCTGCGTCTGTCACTGATATGGGCGATATTATCAGGCGCACATTTGAGCGCAACGCTGCTGAAATCAATGGGCTTGAGCTGTCGGACGCTGAAAAGAAAGACGCCGTAAAGCAGATGGCAACTCTCGCAACAACGGCACTAAAAACGGCGGCAGGAGCAGTCAATCCTTATGCAAGCGGGCCTGCGCGCCTGACAACGGCGCAAAAAACAGGAAGCGCCGCAGACAGAGCTGCAAGAGCGCGCGGTGAAATGGATAGCTACATGCGGAAATTGCGTGACCAGTCCAGTAAAAACCGCAAAGCAGCAGAAAACAAGGCGTTTTCCAATGCCTTTGTAACAGCGCAAAAGTCCGGCGCGTTGGAAGTTACGGTAAACGGCAAGAAATACCGCAGAACTAACAAGCGCAGCGGTACATGGCGTCCGGTATGATTAACTTTGAAAATCTCGACAAGTTCACATTCCCCGGCGTTGGAAAGTACGACATTCCGCAGATCGAGCCGGTCAAGGCATATCCGCATGGCGAATTTATCCCTGTGAATTACCATTACACAGCAAAAGACCAGGCAAGCAAAATCGTTCATTTCTTTGTGGACGATTACCAATTCATTCGATATTGGAACACGCCGGACAAGTACATTCCGAAACTGTTGCAGTTTGCGGCGGTGTGTGCGCCGGACTTCTCCACATACACGGATATGCCGCTGGCGATGCAGATATACAACCATTACCGCAAGCATTGGTTGGCGGCATACTGGCAAATGTACGGCATGACGGTTTATCCAACGATTTCATGGAGCGACGAGCATAGCTATGATTGGTGCTTTGACGGTGAGCCTGTCGGCGGTGTGGTGGCTGTCAGCTCGGTAGGCACACAGCAAAACAAGGAAAGCAAACGCCTGTTTCTGCGCGGCTACGAAGAAATGATGAAACGGCTATCCCCGGAATGGGTGATATTTTACGGCAAAGTGCCGGAAGAATGTGACTGGAACGTGATACGGGTAAAACCGCATTACGACGATATTGTGAAACGGAGGAAAGCGAAATGGGCGGAAGGGGCGGAAGCGGGAGCTTTGGTTTTGCATCAATAAATGCTACCCGATCGAAAATTGCCAACCTCAAAAAAGAACAGCTTTTCATTTTCTCTCCATCGGGCGATTTGCTCTATAAGGAGCAAGGAACAGCTCAACATACGGGATATGGAGATGCCGACTATAAAGGGAATATTGTTTTACACAACCACCCGGAGGGTGTTCTCCCTGTCCCGTCCCTGAAAGATATTGAAACGTGGCAAAAATCAGGAGCAAAAGCAATCATAATTGAAAGCCGGGATGCAACGTTTACATTATCAGGACCTCACAACAAGGGATTTTATGAAACACTCGCATATAATCACAACGCCGTGCGCCGCGCCGTAAGGGAAGCGGCAAGTAAGGTATCGGCCGATTATAAGGCGGGAAAGTATAAAAGCGTGCAGGAAGCCAGAGAAGCAAGCAGAAGAGCACAAGCGGAAGCGACAAATAACGCATACGCCAAGTTTGCAAAGGCTGCTGGCGTTAGGTATTCCTTTAAGTGGAAGAAAAAGTCATGAAAAAGTCATGAAAAATTATCCTTTTACTCCTGAGCTACTGGATGCGCTCCCCGAAGAGATGGCTGAGCTGTTTCGCGGCCTTGAAGATACCTTACTGGCGGAGATATGCTCCCGGCTGAAACTGCGGGATGAGTTAAACGAGGTCACGGTGCAGGACATTCGGGCGCTACGGTCCCACGGCATCGACCTAAAGGAAATCAAGAAAGCAATCCACGAGACTTCCGGCATCAGCAAAACTAAGCTGGACAAGCTGCTGGGCGATGTGGTTGCAAGGAACCAACAGTATTACACCGATATGATTGACCTTGCGCATATCACCCAGCCTGAGACACTGGTTGACGCTGCGGAAGTGGCGGCGATTAGGACGCAGACACTTGATACATTCCACAATCTGACCGCATCCATGGGCTTCCTGGTGGACGCTGGGCGTACAATGCTCCCACCTGCCAAAGCGTACCAATGGGCGCTTGACAGCGCAGCGTTGCAGGTGCAAAGCGGTGCAATCAACTACAATCAGGCGATTAAAACGGCTGTGAAGGAACTTGCGGACAGCGGTCTAAAAGTGGTTGACTACGAAAGTGGCCATCGGGATCATGTCGATGTTGCCGTGCGAAGAGCCGTAATGACCGGCGTATCTCAAATCTGCGCTAAGTATACGGAGCAATCCGCAGAATATCTGGATACACCATATTTTGAAGTTTCGGCTCATGTTGGCGCACGAGATAAGCCGGGACCGTCACCGTGGTCATCGCATAAGGATTGGCAAGGCCGCGTTTACAGCGTCCGTACTGGGGACATTTACCCGAGCATTTATGACGTTTGTGGCCTGGGCGCTGTTGACGGTCTGGAAGGGGCCAACTGCCGCCACAGGCGGTTCCCGTGGGTTGAGGGCGTGTCCGAGCGCACTTACACGGATGAACAGTTGGAACACATCGATGATGGCCACGGCTGCACGTTTGATGGCAAGGATTACACGGCATACGAGGCAACCCAGATGCAGCGCCGCATTGAGCGGACCGTTAGAAAGCTAAAGCGCGAAAAAGCCGCCTACAAGGCCGCAGGATTGCATGAAGATGAGACTGCGGTAAACATACGCCTACGGCGGTTAAACGCTAAATACAAGGCGTTTAGCGCGGAAGCTGGCCTGCCGGAGCAACCGGAGCGGATGCGCGTCTATAATGCTACTCCCATTTCAAAAAGCATAAAAAGCACCGGTAATGGCAACAGCGTTTCCCCGGGAGATCCGGTTTTGGTTGGGACTGTTGATTTTTCTGATAAAACAGCAGCCATGAAAGTTTTGAGCGATGCTGAGAAAGAACTGGCTAATTTTGATTACGAAGTTAATTACTCGGTGACGAAAGATGGCAAAGTCTGGCGCGTCTCCGGGGAAGCAGCATCTGTAGACTTGTCTGCTATACCGAGCACCCTAAATGGGTCATATTCGTATCACAATCACCCACGTGAAAAAACGCATTACTCTTTTAGTGCAGAAGACGTTGCGTTCTTTATGGACAGTAAAGAAGAACTTTCCATTGCGTCTGATGACCGATTTATATACATTATGAGGCGAACAGCTAAAACCGTTGAAAAGGCTCGCGATGTGGTGTACAATCGCTTTAAGGAACTGGAACGGACGGACGTATTTGAGATGATGTGGAAAGGGCAGATAAACCCGGACGTTGATAAGTACCACGAAGTAATGAAGATTTTAAGTAAAGAGCTGGAGGTTGACTATGTACGCAAAGAAAAAAATAAATGAAAACCATCCACTCTTTAATGAGTACAAGGCAAAATGCGATGCACTTTTTCATGAATGCTGGGCTAAAGTAGATGAAGAACGGGCAAAATACCCCGATTGGAAAGGACGAGACCACCCATCTGATTTGGCGGTATATGCACTTGAGAAAGAGTGCAACTCAAAGCTTAGAGACCTACAACGTGAATATGATTTCCTGTTTTCCGAGGTGACGGACAATGAATGATGATATCATGCGCGCTGTGGAAGCTATTCTTAAACGTGGCAATGATGCGGAGATCCGGCGCAAGGGCGACGGGTACATCGTGTTAGAGGTCAAGAAAACAATCAAATATTCAACTCCCACGTAATTGGGCGTGGGAAAGGGCAATAGGAGCCAGCTACCGAGTTTTCCTCGGTGGTTGGCTCTTTTGTTGTAATACGCAGTGGGGAATGACGCTGTGGAATAAAGGAGAATAAAAAATGGCAGACGAAATTAGGACTTTTGATGAAATACTGGCTGACCCCACCTACAAGGCGGAGTTTGACAGGCGAATCACAAAGGCACTTTCGACTGTTCAGAGCAAGCTGGACGCGGAAGTGGAAAAAAACAAGCAGTTTCTGGCAAACGGCAACGCGGAAACGGACGCACTCAAAAAGGAGATCGAGGGCTACAAGTCCAAGATTGCCGATTATGACTACGCAGACGTTATCCGTAAAACGCTTTCTGAGAAGGGCGTGAAGTTTAGCTCTAAAGCTGCTGAGAAGGCGTATTTGGCAGACCTGAAAGCAAAGCACCTTGAAATCAAAGACGGCGCGCTTGATGGGTTTGACAAATGGCACGAGGAACAAGTCAGCGCTGATCCGTCCGCGTTTCAGGATGGCGTAAAAATTGACTGGTCCGCTGCTGTTGGCGGCGGTGAAAAGAAAACTGACACCAATGCCGCGATGAACAATCTGATTCGCGGCGCACTCAAGTAACAAAAAGGAGAATATAACATGGCAAGTATTGATCGTTCCGCACTTTCTGGCCTGATCCCGGAACCCGTAACCCGCGAGATCATGCAGGGCGCTATCGCTGAATCTGCCGTTCTGCGCATGGGCCGCAGACTGGCAAATATGTCCAGCAAGACGCAGACCATCAACGTGCTTGACGCACTTCCCTCCGCGTACTTTGTCAACGGCGAAGCTTCTGACAGCGGAGCTGGTGAGGCATTCAAGCAGACCACTAAGATGGCATGGGACAAGAAGAAACTGTATGCCGAGGAAATCGCAGTTATCGTACCTATCCCCGAGGCAGCACTCGATGACGCCGACTATGACATCTGGGGCGAGGTTAAGCCCCGCCTGACCGAAGCTTTCGGCAAGGTCATTGACGGCGCTATGCTGTTTGGCACGAACAAGCCCAGCACCTGGCGTGATGGCGTTGTGCCCTCTGCTATTGCTGCGGGCAATGGTGTTCCTGTCAGCTCTGACATTTACTCCGACATCATGGGAGAAGGCGGCTTGATTTCCAAGGTTGAACTGGACGGCTTCAACCCTAACGGTGTAATGTCTGCAATCCAGATGCGCGGCAAGCTGCGTGGCCTGAAAGACACCACTGGCCAGCCCATCTTCAAGACCGATATGCAGGGCGCTACCAGATACGGCCTTGACGGCATGGATATGTACTTCCCCATGAACGGCGCGTTCGATCCTGCGCAGGCGCAAATGATCGTCGGCGATTGGAGCCAGCTCGTCTATGCTATTCGCCAGGATATGACATTCAAGGTCTTTACCGAGGGCGTGATTCAGGATCCCGCCACGAAGGACATCGTCTACAACCTCATGCAGAACGATATGGTTGCACTGCGCGCTGTCATGCGTCTTGGCTGGGAGATTGCAAACCCCATCAACGCCTACAACGCGGAAAAGGTGAACCCGTTCCCCTTCTCCGTTTACGGCAAGGGCGGCGCTATTTCCACCGTTGCTGTGTCCCCTGCTACCGCCACCGTAAAGATGGGCGAGAGCAAGCTGTTTACCGCCAAGGTTGACGGTGATGGCATCATCAACGGCGAGGTTGAATGGTCTCAGGATGGTGCGAAGAGCAAGATCAGCGACGAGGGCGTCCTGACTGTCTCCGCTACCGAAACCAAGGGCAGCATTACCGTTACCGCCAAGTCCAAGCAGGACGGCACAAAGACCGGCACTGCCACTGTCACTGTTTCTGGCTAATTTGAAAGGAGCTGACCCAATTGACATACGCTGATTACACATACTACTCCGGTGTCTATATGGGCACTGTAAGCAGTGGGGATTTTCCGCGTCTGGCTGTCCGGGCCAGCTCCTTCCTCGATTATTTCACGCAGAACCGGGCCAAGGACAATGCGGAGCTGGATGCGGTAAAGATGTGTTGCTGTGCGCTGGTTGACAAGTACGCGGTTATCGAAGCTGCGCAGACGCTTGCAATGAAGAACCTTGCGACTGCTGCCGTTAATGACGCAGAAGTCAAAAGCGAGACTGTGGGTGGGTATTCCCGCACACTTGCGACCGGCGGCGAATCTGCCGTTTCCGCACTGAACGCTACGGATGGAGCAAGAAAGCTGCTTGCAGAGACCTGCATGGAGTATCTCGCCCATACTGGCTTGCTGTACCGAGGGAGGGGGTGCGGATCATGTACGCTCCCCACACTGTAACGATCTACAATCCGGTCAAAGAAACCGACAAGGAGACGTTTCAGGAAACGCAAAAGCTGTATGTGACCGTACTTCGTGGCGTAATGCTGCAAGCCTCTAAAGCTGTTAACGTGCGCGAGAGCGGTCTTGCCGGAGCGGATGCAGTTGACCTCTACATTCCGTTTGGCGTGGAAGCCGTGGACGGTTTTACCGGCAAGGTGAAAACCTATGCCGGTCCGCAGCGGTTTTACGCCGCAGAGGACAAAACAGACCTGTGGACGCTTTCTGTCAAAGGCAATGGTGGGACAACGTTTTTCATCAAAGGTGAGTTTGTGACGGACAATGAAACTGTGGCGTTGGCTCAGGACAATTGCTACACCGTGACCAAGGTTGACGAGAAGGATTTCGGCAGCGTTGATATGCAGCACTGGCAGGTCGGAGGCGTGTGATATGGCGTTGAAATTCTCCGTTCAGGCAGACGGCATGGACGCTGTAAAAGAGGCCATTTCCAAGGGCTGTGATCGCGCAGAACACGTTCTGGCGGTGCAGGTCGCAAAAGATACCGCTCCGTTCGTACCTATGCTCACAGGCTCTCTTAGAACGCGCACAAGGGTAACGGGAAACACGGTTGTTTATCCAGGGCCGTATGCCAGATATCTGTACTACGGCAAACTGTACGTTGACCCACTGACCGGAAGCTCTTATGCGCGGAAAGGCGTTACGAAGGTTCCAGCGGTGCCGGAAAAGAATTTGATTTTCCACAGAACCGGGACCTGCTCCCATTGGTTTGAAGCCTCCAAGGCACAGAACATGGAGAAGTGGGTGCGTGTAGCAGAAAAGGCGGTGAAGCGTGATCTCTAAAGAAAAACCTGTAATGCTGGCATCCAGCAGCGAAAAGGCAGATCTTGACCGCCTGATGCTGATTTGGTCGAACCGCTTTCCCGGTATTCCGGAGAATGTGGATCTGATCAAGTACGAGTATTTCGCGGCGAAAACGGTAGGCATGGCGCTTTCCTCCGTTCAGGGGGCCGTTATCACCAAGAAGTATATCTGCGGTGGATATCAGGCGGAGTATTCGTTCGAAATCCATTACCAGATCGCTCCACCCGGCAAGAGCGACGATACACGCTTGAAGGCGGTTGAAGTGCTGAACAAATTTGCGGACTGGGCGCAGATGCAGCGACCGGACATTGGAGAGGGCAGGCGCGCCCTCCGCGTTGAGACTTCTGCGTTTGCATCGTATCTCGGCGCGACAAGCGACCAATACGAGGACTACATGGTCCCGCTAAAACTGATTTACGAGGTGAATGTATAATGGCAGATTTAACTTTTGCAACGCCCGAAGGTCAGACCATTGACCGCGAGCTTTTGATCGCGTATCTGAATACCGGCTCTAAGGAATCTCCCACTTGGAGCGCCATCGGTAAGCGCGTGGAGGATTCCAGCGAAGAGATGGACTGGGGTCAGGAGAGCAAACAGGACATCCTGGGCAACACCTTCACCACCATGAAGAAGCCCGTTATTTCCCAGACCTTTGATCCCATCCCTATGGATTCTGGTGACGCTGCTGCGGTGAAGATGTGGAACCTTGCCGTCAAGGATCATGACGCGCAGGCTCTTGCCAATCAGGATATGATGATTGGACACTTCTACGCTACGTCCGGTGAGGCGAAGTTTGCCGAGCGTTATGATTCCTGTGCTATTGCCGTGACGGGCATCGGCGGCGACGGCGGCGGTACGCTCAACATCACGAGTGAGATCACCTACGGCGGCAATCGTACGCTGGGCACCATTACCAAGGATACCAGTGGCGTGACCTTTACGGCAGGGGCTTAAAAACAAAGGGGCGGGCGCAAACCCGCCCCAATTTCGGAGGCTATTATGAAAGACATGATTTTCGATACCGGTTTAGTTACCTACAACATCAACGGAAAATGCGAATTCTCTTTTAACCCCACCGACAGCGCCTTTGTGGAAAAGCTGTTTAACGCCTTTGATATCCTCGACAAGAAGCAGGATGCGTACAAGGCAGAGGTTGAAAAGACCGCCAACAAGCGGGAGGTTTTTGAAACCGCCCGGAAGATGGACGAGGAAATGCGCGAGATCATCAACGATGTGTTCGGCTTTGACATTTGCTCTGCCCTGTTCGGTGAGATGAACGTATATGCGCTGGCGGACGGCCTTCCGGTGTGGGCGAACCTGATGCTTGCCATCATGGATGAGGTCGACACCACCTTTGCCCGTGAGCAGAAAGCCACTAACCCCCGCGTGAGCAAGTATACGAAGAAGTACCACAAATGAGGTACGATCTGCCGACTGCCGTAGAGATAAACGGCACTGAGTACCAGATACGCTCTGACTATCGCGATATCCTGACGATTATTGAGGCACTATCTGACGCTGAGTTGTCGGAGGAAGAAAAGGCCGAGGCCATGCTTGACATTTTCTATCCAGACTTTGCGGAAATGCCGCAAAGCGACTACGAGGAAGCGATCAAGCAATGCGCAAAATTTATCAACTGCGGCGAAGAGCAGCGTGAGGAAAAGCGTGGGCCGAAGCTGATGGACTGGCAACAGGACTTTCCCCTGATCGTTGCCCCAGTCAACCGCGTTCTGGGACAAGAAGTCAGATCCGTTGAGTATCTGCACTGGTGGACGTGGGTATCTGCGTATCAGGAAATCGGGGATTGCACCTTTGCCCAGGTTGTGGGAATCCGCAATAAAAAGGCAAAGGGGAAGAAACTGGATAAAAGCGAGCAGGAGTTTTACAAGCAGAACCGACACTTGGTTGACTTCAAGCGGCAGTATACGGAACAGGACGAGGACGTTATCAGCAAATGGATATGAGAACCGCCCTCCGGAGAGGGCGGCAGGTGCATTAAATGTTTTTCATAGCTTTTGCGATTTCTTTCGCCTGTTGACGCATGGCATCGGATTTGTTTTGCTCCATAGCCGAAATTACGGAGTCTCTGAAAACGCCAGGTGACTTTGTACTTGTAAACAAAAACCGATCAGATGAAGTGTCAATTTGCAATGCTCCATATTTATACTCTCGCCATGACGATTTTACAGACACACCGTTTATCTTGTTAATTGGCACATCTACTGAAATCTTTTTCGGTACTAAAACGCGAACAATGAGGCGTTTGTTTGTCAAAACAACATGGTTCATGGTCAGCCTGAAAATTTCGTATAAGACCGGGAATGCAAAGACCCAAGGGACAAAAAACCATACGTCCTCCATTTGCATTAAAGAAGCCTTGCACACGGCGAATACAAATAAAATGCACCACGATATAAGTGGGATACATGAAAATTTGAGCGTGTCGAGAACTTCTTCGCCCGGCAAAAGAACTGCTGTTTGCTTTTTTCGCATGGGAGGTTCCATTTTCTTTGTTGGCGTCGAAAAATCCCAATCACATCTTTCAATTTTTCGCTTGTAGTATGAAATTTCTTTTCTTGAGTAGTCATAGCCTGGTAAATCGTTGATGTATTTTGCAACGAGTTTAATATCTGCGCTTGAGTAATTTGTGCATTTTTTTAAGTATGCGGAGATTTCAAAAGCTGAAAGATACACGGTTGCTACAATGTTGACGTCAATTTTATTCTCGTTTTTATCAAATAAATTACTACACATTTGTGTGACATGATCTTCCATTGATACCAACTCCTTTTATTAAGCATAACATAAAATGCATAAAAAGCAAGGGAAAGAAGGCGATTGCATGGCAGATGGCTCCATCACCATAAAGACGGACATTGATGATAAGCAGGCGCAAACGGAATTAAACAGGCTAACAAAAAAAATCGATGCGCTCAATGAAAAGATCAGCGATAAAAAGCAGCAAGCAATTCCACTCGTGGAGCAATCAAAGCAGATTGCCGCAAATCTCGATGAGGCTAAATCTAAGCTGTCGCAAATGAAAAGCGGAAACGAATTTTTTACATCAAGTGCGATTAAAGACCAGGAACAAACCGTGGCAACGATGCAAAAAGAATGGGATGGTGTGCAAAAAAGGGTTGAGGCTGTAGATGCGTCCATTGCCAAAGATACCAGAAGCCTTGGACGAATGAGCAACCGGGCGGGAGAACTTTCTGCGCAGATTGCTGGCGCAAGTAAGAGTTCTACTGCGCTGGCCGCTGCAAGTAAAAAAGCAGACAAATATATGGATCGGTTTTCTCGCAGAGTAAAAGGGCTTGTCCGTCGCGTGTTCGTGTTTGGCTTAATTGTGCAAGGACTCCGCTCCGTGCGCGAATGGCTCGGGAAGGCGGTTAAAACCAACGATCAGGCTACAAAAGCGCTATCGCGATTAAAAGGTGCTTTGCTAACACTCGCACAGCCGTTTGTGAATGTTTTGCTTCCGGCGTTTACATCATTCGTGAATTTGCTAACTCAATTTGTGACTGCTATGGCAAAAATTACAGCGGTTTTGTTTGGGTCGACGATTGATCAAACAAAAAAAGAAGCAGAGAACCTTTACAAAGAATCGGACGCTTTAAACGAAACGGGCAAATCTGCAAAAAAGGCTGGCAAAGCACTTGCCTCGTTTGATGAAATTAATAAATTAGGCGGAGACAATAAGGAAAAAACAGAACCGGACTTTAATTTTTCTGAAAATGAAAATTGGCTCGATAAAATGCTTGGAAGCGCAGCGGAAAAAGTTGCAAGCGCTTTGATCTTAGCGGGCATTGCCTTTATTGCCATCGGTGCATCGGTCGGCAGCATTAAGATGGTTATAACGGGACTGCTTCTCATTGGCGCTGGGCTTTTTGTCGCAGAGGAAACCGGAGTATTGCAATCCTGGGTGGATACACTTGGCCTCAATAATGTTGCGGAATTTATTGTGACGGCTGTGATCCTTGCTGGCATTGCAATGGTCGCAATCGGAGCGGCAACGGGAAACATCCTCCTTGTGATTGCTGGACTTCTGCTGATTGGACTTGCCGTTCTTTATGCAAAAAACAGCGGCATGATGGATGATTGGGCAGAAACGCTTGGGCTTAATCGCGCTGCATCTTTTATTACGGCAGCATTGTTGATCGCTGGCTTTGCGTTAATCGCCATTGGCGCGGCTACCGGAAATATTTTGATGGTGGTTGCCGGAATTGCTTTAATAGCTATTGGCATTTATGTCGGTGTAAAAAGCGGAACGTTTACAGACTGGGCAAGCGCGCTCAAATTAGATTCGGCTTTTGGATATGTGACAGCAGCTATGCAAATCGCCGGAATCGCTATGATCGCCATCGGCGCGGCAATGGGAAACATCGTGATCGTACTTGCGGGTGCGGCGCTATTAGGGTTTGGCATTGCGGCAGAAGCCATTGGGCAAGAAAGGCTTGAGGCATGGTGGGAGAAGTTAAAGCTGACCTCCGTTGCACAGTGGATATCTGTTGCGCTTCTTCTTGGCGGTATTGCATTGGTCGCATTTGCGGCGGCTACGGCAAACCCGATTCTTTTGGCAGTTGGACTTGGCATTCTTGGCATGGGAATAACTGCAGCAATAAATGAGGGCCACCTGAAGAATTGGGTTGAAACGCTCGGTTTGAATAAGGTTGTTGGCTGGGTATCTGTTGCCCTTATGCTTGCTGGAATTGCCCTTATTGCATTTGGCGCAATGACCATGAATATCTTTATGCTTTTGGCTGGTGCTGCTTTGCTTGTTAGTGGTTTCGCAGTAGGGACGACCACAAACAAATTTCAAAGCTGGGTTGAAACCTTGCATCTGAATGAAGTTTCCAGATGGGTGTCTACGGCAATGCTTTTGCTGGGTATCGCTCTTGTGGCTATTGGCGCTATGACGCTGAATGTCCCAATGCTTTTAGCTGGTGCGGCGCTGCTTGGCGTTGGTATCGCCGCAAAAGCAGGCGGGTTTAATTCTACAAAATCTGTTTCCGGTGGAAACCCGGCGGCACGGTCTGCTATGCCTGCAATTAGCCCTGCATCCGTTCCGCGTTTGGCGACCGGCGCAGTTATTCCCCCGAACCGTGAGTTTTTAGCAGTACTGGGTGACCAGAAGCAGGGGAACAACATTGAAGCCCCTGAATCTGCCATCGAGGCAGCGGTGGCCCGTGGCATGGCTCAGTATGGCGGCGGCAATCAGACGGCCATTCTCAAGATTGGCGAACAAGAATTGGGCCGCATCATTTTCAAGCTGAACAAGGACCAGACGCAGCGCGTTGGTATTAAAGTGACCTAAAGGCGGTGGGTATGAATTACATCAAAATTAACGGAACTTCATTTGATGTGAATGTCGCGATCTCTAAGTACAACGAAAATTTCAGCGTTCTCGATGGGGAGAACGCTGGGAGATCGAAAGACACAGGCCGGATGATCCGGGATGTTCTGGGAACGTACATTGGGCATAAGGTGACTGTTTTCCGCAGGGGGGACGATTACAGAAGCTATGATGCGTTCTGGAACTATCTCAAAGCCCATTCCATTGACGATTCCGTTTTGCTTGAAGCTGCGGACGGCAACACAACTATTTCCTATCGCGCATACTACACCAGCGCATCGCACGATATTGAAAAAGTTGAAAACGGGATCAATTATTGGGGAGAAATTGAAATCCATTTCATCCCAATCGCACCGCAAATCACGCGGTAAGGAGGGCGTATGGATTATGTAATGATCGGCCCTTATCAATTTGACCGGGATGCGTCTAAGGACGATATGCGGCTGGACTACTGCTCATCGTTTCAAGAAGTGGCATTGGATGAAAGCAGTCTTTCGTTCGATACGGTCAGCGTAGAGGTTTGCACTAAAACAATAGGCACACAGCTTTCTGCACTCCCGAATAACACCCCAATCATTGTTTACAGAGGCGGCGAAATCAAAGCAAGATTTGTAAGCAGCGGCGTTTCTCGTATCGGGCCTGTTACTTATCAGCTTACCGGGCGGTCCCCTATGGGCGCACTTACCGGAATGGTGCACACCGGCGGCATTTACACAGGCCAAACCGTGGAAGAGGTTGTAAAAGAAATCTGCGGCAATATCCCTTCGCTGATAAAAAGCGTGTATGCCGGAGTTAAACTTTACGGCTGGCTTCCTTATGCGGATGGTAAAGAACGCTCTGCACGAGACAACCTCGCACAAGTGCTTTTCGCCATTGGGGCCTATCTCCGCACAGACCTGAACGGGGTTTTGAGAATTGAACCCTTGTGGGACGGTACAGCATCACTAATTGATGTCGACCGTTCTTACACCGGAGGAACCGTGAAATACGATGCTCCCATCTCTGCCGTGACGGTAACGGAGCATCAATATGTTGCGGGAACGGAGGCAAAGGAGCTATTCTCCGGCACGGCGCAGAATGGCGATATCATTACATTCTCCGAGCCGATGCACTCCCTCTCTGCGACTGGATTCACAATCTTGGAAAGCGGCGCGAACTACGCCAAGATCTCCGCTGGCGCTGGCGCACTGACTGGCAAGGCGTATATTCACAACACCCGCTTAATCACGCAGCCTGTGACGGCTGGCGCTGTGGAAAACATCAAATCAGTTACAGACGCCACGCTGGTATCTCTGGTGAATTCCTACGCCGTGGCGAAGCGTCTTGCGGACTATTACCGATGCCGCGAAACTATCACCAATGACATTGTAAGCGGGCACGAGAAACCGGGCCACGTTGTAAGCGTATATCATCCGTATGACAAAAAAATGGTTTCCGCTTGCATCCAGTCTCTTGACACCACCATGAGCGCGACGCTTAAAAGCAGCATGGAGGCACTGGTGGGATTTAAGCCGGCGCAGCCGGAATCTGCGGAGTATCTGGACGAGCGGGTAGTCCTCACCGGCTCCGGCGAGTTCCAGATCCCGGAAGGCACCACAACGATCCATTATGTGATGATCTCCGCCGGACAGGGCGGGCGCTGCGGCGAAAAGGGCGAAGATACCCAATCGGGGCCTAAGTTCTCGTGGACGAACCCGGTTTTTGAGGATCGGGTAGACGGCTACGCGTTGGCGCTGGGTGGCAAGGGCGGTCCCGGCGGCAAGGGCGGCATGGGCGGCAGGATCGTCGAGGGCGATCTCGATGTGTCCCAGTTGAAAAGCCTTGCTTATGCTTGCGGAAAAAGCGGCAAGGGCGCCGAATTCAGCCCGGACGACCTCCCCGGTACAGACGGCACGGATACGGTGTTCCACGGCATGACTACGGCGAGCGCGTCTGCTCCCGATTTTGGCTTCACGGATCCCATCACCGGCGAGCAGTTCGGCGGCGTCGGCGAGGACGGCCTCCCTGGCGGAGACGGTGCCGGACGTGATCCGGCTGTGAGTGAGTACACAGATGACAGCGTCCAGCAATATGTCAATGGCACGATTGCTTATGACGAGGACGGGAACGCTTTTACACCCGGCCCTGTGGCTGGCAGCGATGGGAAAATCAGCATGACCAGAATCGCATCAACAAGCACCCCGCGCAGTTTCGGCTGGTACAGCTCCGGTCTGGGCGGCGGCCCGGCGGCGGGAGCCAACGGCAAAGCCGGATCCTCCGGACGCGGCCTGCCGGGCGAGACAACCGTGAATGTGACCGGCGGCTCCGGTGCGGACGGCATGACGGCCACGCTCACCCCCTCCAAGCCGAAGCGGTACGGCAGGGGCGGACGTGGCGGCTACGGAGGCGGCGGCGCCGGCTCCGGCGGCATTGCCGTGAAGAACGGAAACGGCACCATTACCCCCGGCACACCCGGATCCGGCGGTTTAGGCGGCCCGGGCGGCCCAAGCGCGGACGGCTGTGTTATTTTGTACTACCGCAAATTCGGCCAAGCAAAAGCAGGGCCGTTGGTCCAGCGTGGCGGCGGGCTGTTTTTCGACCGCTTGAACAAACTTTTCATCGTGTGAGGTAATTCAAATGACGCTTGAACAGAGAATCGCAGTCTTGGAGGAGATCTTCGCCAAGCTGCAAGATTACTACACATCCGCCTACTCCGGCGAGGAGATCGACGCGCGGCTTGCGTCCGCCGGTGTGCCGGTGGGCATCACCAAGGAGTACAAGAGCGTGACCGAGATGAACCAGGACTTCACCGGCACCGACGTCCAGCGCGGCCAGTTCGTCCTGATCCTGCCGGACATCACGGCCTCTGCGGACTACGGTAAGGTGTACCTTAAAGGCACGGCCAACTGGGTGTACGCCTTCAAGCTGACGACGCTGACGTCCATTAAAGGCCCCATTGGCCCTCCCGGCAAAAAGGGCGACCAGGGCGATCCAGGCGAGGCCGGTTCCAGCTTTGCCATTCTGGGCTATTTTGATACGCTGGACGCCCTCAAGGCAGCCGTCCCAAATCCAAAGGCCGGTGACGTGTACGGCGTTGGCACTGCGCCTCCGTACAACATCTACATCTGGGATTCCGTCCACGGCAAGTGGGTGGCCAACGGGAATTTGCAAGGCCCGCAGGGCAAGCAGGGTATTCAAGGCCCCGAGGGTAAACAGGGACCTGAGGGTAAGCAAGGCCCAGCAGGACCTATGGGCGGTGTCGATAACTACGTGCGGTACGATGCTGCACAGGAGCTTACTAACGAGCAGAAAACACAGGCCCGAGAGAACATCGGTGCGAACACCTTGGAGGGTGCTGTCCGCTACGATGCGGCCCAAAACCTCACCGACGAGCAGAAAGCGCAGGCGCGTGGAAATATCGGGGCGAGCACCGTGCAGAGTGCAGTGCTCTATACATCGCAAAATCTTAATAACGTGCAGAAACAGCAGGCGAGAGAAAATATTTTTGCTGCGCCAGCAGATAAGTTCCCATACTTTGCTGTTCCCACTGGGACTGCTATGGAAAAAACATTTGAAGTACCAAGCGTCTGGAGGACATATCTTGTTGTCTCAACTTATTACGAGCAGCTTGGCATATGGATGGTATTGCCACAGGCACGAGTAGTCACTCCTGTGGTTGCGAATTCTGCAGTTACGATAACTTGTGAACCTGGTAGAATTCATACAAAGGGCGCGCAAGTTATCACAATAATTTATCTCGGAAATTCTTGACCTGCTTAGCTTAGGTGACGGTTTAGCTTTAGCGAATGGAAAATGGGGGTGGCTGATTCGATGAACTTTTGTGCGTGCTGCGGGGCTATTATCCCGGAAGGTCGTCAGGTGTGCCCAATTTGTGAGCGAAAATGGCCTGAATTTTAACCTGCACGAAAGCAAGTCGGACTTTGATTTGCACGAAAGCAAGTCGGAGCTCTGACACTGACGCGGACAAGCTCTGTGCGTCAGGAGCCTAAAAAACCAATTGAACCCGGTTGAATTTCAACCGAAAAATTTGAAAGGGGTATACATTATGGAAAAGAAGTTTGCCGAGATCATCAACGAGGGCTGTAAGAGCGGCAAGACCATCGAGGCTATCAATGCCGAGCTGAAGGAGGCTGGCGCCAACTTCCACCTGAATTCTGACGGCGGCGTGGCCGGTTGGAGCGAAAAGGAGATGGCCGAGGGCTTTATCCCTGCCGAGGATGACGGCACGGACGGCATCTACAAGATCGCCAGCGACGGCAAGCCCGTCCGCTTTTCCCACAAGGCACTGGGCGGTGGGGTATACAGCACCGCCATCCCCGTGATGGATCGGGACGAAAGCCGCGCCGGTACTGTCATTACCGTTGACAGCTGGCAGCTCACTTACGACGAGCGCGGCTACTGCCGTGAGCGTGGCCGGGTGTGACCACCGAAAGGAGGTACACTATGAACGCTTTGCACATCAAAAACACGGTGTTGGCGGTGCTGGCTGCGGCTGGCTCTGCCATCGCGCAGGCTCTGGGGGGCTGGGATATGGCGCTGAAAGTGCTGATCTGTTTTATGGTGCTGGACTACGCCACCGGCTGGATGGTAGCGGCCATCTGGCATAAGTCCAGCAAGAGCGGCACCGGGGCGTTGAGTTCCGACGCCGGGTTCAAGGGGCTGGCGAAGAAGTGCGTCATGCTGGCGCTGGTATGGATGGGGGCATTATTGGATCAGGCCACATCCAGCGATTTTGTACGGGACGCAGTATGTATGTTTTTCATCGCAAACGAGGGACTGTCGATTTTGGAGAATACGGCAGTGATGGGGGTTCCCTACCCCGCCTTTATTAAAAATATGCTGGATGCCATTCGTCAAGCCAGCGACCAGGGGAAACAGAATACGGAGGCTAACACATGAGCACGAGAGCGGGCACTGTCCCGCTCTCCGATCTCCAATTTTTGAAGATCTATTTCAATAAGCGGCGTCTCCGCTCCACCACGGCCAACCTGAAAAAGATGCTGGCGGAGGCGGGCGGGGACGCGATCTGCAATGGCTCCATTTTTCTGCGGAACCAGACCCCGGCCTGCCATTTGAAGGCAGACGGTAAGGTCTACAAGGCCCCCAAGTACCGGGCGTGGGCCATCAGCTGGGACACCCCGGCGGACTTCGGCGTGAAAACCGTGCCCAACGGGGACCGGAACTACATGGAGTGCGTCCACCTCATCATCGGCGGGAAGAAGATCAGCCCCGTCACCTGCGGAGCGGATATGAAGTACCGCGCTCCCCGGACGGCCATCGGCACCAAGGATGGGCGGTACGCCTACTATGCGAGCAAGGACCGGCGGACACCGGAACAGCTTCGTGACCTGCTTGCCGCGTCCGGCTGGGACAACGCCATTATGATGGACGGCGGCGGGTCTACCTGCTTCATGGATTCGACAGGCAAGGGCTTTACCGGGGACAGGCGGGTGATCCCGTTCTTCCTCGTGTGGAAAAAGAAAGGCGGGGACGCATTTGAGCCGAAAGGAGAGAACCCCATGGTAGAGATCAACGCCTATTCCAAGGCGAAGGACGGCGATAAGAAACTGTCCACAAACTTTAAAGTGAAAGAATTTGCCAGCAAGGACGGCTCCGATGCCGTACTGGTGGCACCCCGGCTGGTGATGGTGCTCCAGAGCCTCCGCAGTCACTTTTGCGCGGCTGTGACCATCAACAGCGGCTACCGCACACCACAGTACAACGCCAAGGTGGGCGGCGTGACGGACAGCCAGCACTGCTACGGCACGGCGGCTGACATTGTGGTGCGGGGCAAGACCCCGGCGCAGGTGGCGGCCTACGCCCGACAGCTGATGCCGGACTGGGGCGGCGTGGGGGTTTATGACAGCTTTTGCCATATCGACGTGAGAGAGGCCAAGGCTGACTGGAAAGGATAAAACCGAAAGGAGGGCCAGAAGATGGCAACATCCACGCGGAAACGCGCTCTGCAAGTCTGGGGAACCCATGGAAAAAACAAACCGAGAGATCCGGGCGCTGTTGTCATCCATGGCCCCGGCCCGGGCGGCGCAGGCCGTCCGGCTGGTAGGTCTGCCGCCTGACGAGGAAGCGGCGGTGCTGGCGGTGGACGTCCACGGCCAGAGCTGCCTACAGGCGGCGGCGCTGCTCCACGTCAGCGTGGACGGGTTGGCCAAGATCCGGCGGCGTGCCTACGCCAAGATCGCGGATGATATGCAGGGGTAAAAAGAAGAGCCGTGTCCGAATCGGACACGGCTTTTTCTTTGGGTTTGAAGACTTAATGCCAGGTGACAACGGTATCAACAAGGAATTTCCCGGAAGAGTCCCGCACGGTAACGCGGCCTTTCAGATCGTTTCCGCTGATCTGTTCGGGGTCCGCGTATGCCTCGCTAATGACCTCGCCGGAGTCCGTGATAAAGGTCCCTTCTCCGTATTTTGAGTCGGCCACGCGGAGACCGTCGGGCAAATTAAGCGTTGCGTGCAGCCAGGTGCCGGGGAAATTTTCAAAGGGAACCGCGCAAACCTTCGCCGCGTCTGGAACATTCCGGAAGGTGGAAGGGATCTTGTAAAGATGTGCGATCATGTGCTTTTCCTCCTGTTTTTTATTTCAACGCGTCGATGATCTTGGAAGCGTTGGATTCCGCGAAAATGGTTTCAATTTTGGCAGCGTCGGCCGCATAAATCAGGCTGAAATAACGCCGGAGACGGTCCGCCCGGAACGCTTCAAACCAGATTTCAAAGGGCTTCCCGGCATCGGCTGCGGCCTTGCGCATGAGATCCCGCCCGGCTTCGTCGCAGTTTTCCGGCTTGATCTTGTCCGCGATTTCAAAGAAACGGTTTACATCAAGCTGGATTTTCAATAGATCATCGCGGATGAATTTTTCCCGCAGGCTGGAAGCGTAAGCGATCTGCTTTTCAGAAACGCCGGTGATCTGGGGAAGGGGGTGCTGTTCGCTGAAGCTGGAAATGTAACCGGAAACGGCGTCCAGCTGGTGCGCACGCTTCTGCGCCGCGTAGCAATCCGGGCAAGTGGTGATATTCTCTCGCGCCCATGCTTCATAAGTTCCAGCCTCGGTGGAATTGCGGCACATGTGGATATGTTCAAAAGTTTTCCCGCAGTGCTCGCACTTCAAAACCATTTTCACTCTGCTCATGATCTTCGTCCTTCCTTTTCCAATCCCAAGCGTATTAGCCGTTTAATCTCCGTCTGGCGGGCTTTGCCTTCCAGCGCGGCGAGGATATCGGTATCGGTGTTGTTGTTCAGCTTCAGCCCGATGAAGGTGGTGTTTTGTGCGGCCCACGCCCGCTTCGCTTCGCTGTCCGGCATGGCTTAAAACAGGCTCTTGAAGGTTACCCCGAACTTCTTGGCGGCTTCGGCTTTGAAGCGCTTCATATTTTCGTGGTAGTCCTCGCTGAAATACTCATTTGCCGCACCAGCGGAGATCATCCGGGATTTCTGTTCGTTGATGTAATCGGCAGCGGCCTCTGCGTTCTCTCCGAAGATTTCGTAGGTATCCATCAAAATTCGTTTCATATTTGTGATCCCCTTTCCTTTACTGTACCTAAAGTATAGCATAGGTTTAACCTATTGTCAATAGGTTAAACCGAATTTCTCAAAATATTTTCAGGGCAGTTTAAGGGCAGAATACAGGCAGTTTCCGGGCAGTTTGGCCGCCCGGATTTTTTGTATCATATAGGCATAAAGGAGGCGCACACAATGTATGAACGGCTTTTGGCCTGCGGGTATCCGGCGGAGTTGGCGCAAGATATTGTTGCGCAGACCGATCCGGCGGAGCTGGAACGCTGTGTGCGCATGATTGAGCTTTTATACGATGACCGGAGGGAGTATGTATAACCATTTCAACCCCAACCCCTGCGGGAAAAATGTGGGGGATTGCACCGTGCGGGCAATCGTAAAGGCTACCGGCAAGGATTGGGGCGAAATTTATTTGCGGCTCTGTATCCAAGGGTATCTGGACGGCGATATGCCGTCGGCTAACGCATGTTGGGGGAGGTATCTCCGCAGCATCGGATATCGGCGGTACATCGTGCCGGACACCTGCCCGGATTGCTACACGGTGGGGCAATTTGCGGAAGATCACCCCAAAGGCACCTATATTCTGGCGCTGTCCGGCCATGTGGTCTGCGTCTGCGACGGCATGATCTGGGACAGCTGGGACAGCAGCAACGAGAACATCTTGTATTACTGGGTCAAGGAGGATGACTAAAATGGCGTACACACCTTACGGATGGCAGAATCCCTATTACGCACAACCCATGCCGGACAACCTGGCACAGCTCCGTCAACAGCAGATGCCTCCAATGATGGCACCGCAGCCACCGCAGAATCCGGTGGCGCAGAGCGGTGTGCAGTGGGTCAGCGGCGAACAGGAGGCCCGGAACTGGATGATCGCGCCCAACGCTGCCGTGGCCCTGTGGGACAGCTCCGCGCCTACGGTGTACCTCAAGAAGGCGGATGCCAGCGGCAAACCCTCTCTTACGATCTATGACCTTGTAGAACGCGCAGAAACGCCGCGTACAGCTCCACAGGAAAAGGGCGTGGAGTTTGTCACCAGAAAAGAATTCGACGCACTGGCGGCGCTTGTGGGCGAATTGAAGGGCAAGAAGAAGCGCAGGGAGGATGATGACGATGAGTAATCCTTTTTTCAGCGCGCTTGGCGGCGGGAACACGCCGATAGGCCGGTTCCAGCAGATGATGCAGCAATTCACCCAGTTCCGGTCCTCGTTTCAGGGAGACCCAAAGGCCGAGGTTGAGAAGCTTTTGCAGTCTGGCAGGATGAGCCAGCAGCAGTTGAACCAGCTGCAAGAAATGGCGAAGCAGTTTCAGGGTTTGCTTAAATAAGCAAACAAAAAGCAAAATTTAAGCAAGCGTCTAACCAAGGTGTTTGCAAAATTATTAGGTGAATCAACATCGTGGCCACGATTTGATAATAAAAAACTGAAAGGAGTTTTTCTATGTCTCTTTCCTCTGACGGCGCTCCCATGCTGACAATGCCTGTGGCCCCCACCAATGCTGGCGGTAATGGCGGTTTTGGCTGGGGCGACAACGGCGCTCTGTGGCTCATTGTTCTGTTCCTGTTCATCTTTGCAGGTGGTTGGGGCAATGGCTTCGGCAGCAACGGCAACGGTGGCGGCGTGGTCGACGGCTACGTGCTGACCTCTGATTTTGCCAATGTCGAGCGCAAGATCGACAGTGTAAATCAGGGCCTTTGCGACGGATTTTACCAGCAGGCGCAGCTTGTCAACGGCACCAACATGGCGATGGCAAACGGCTTTGGGCAGGCTGAGCTTTCCCGTGCAACTCAGCAGGCGGCTCTCATGCAGCAGTTGACTGCCATGCAGATGCAGGCCGCTGAGTGCTGCTGCAACACCCAGCGCAGCATCGAGGGCGTGCGCTATGACATGGCCGCTCAGGCTTGCGATACCCGGAACACGGTGCAGAACGCCACCCGGGACATTATCGACAATGCCAACAGCAACAGCCGCGCGATCCTCGATTTCCTGACCCAGAGCAAGCTACAGGATCTCCAGAGCGAGAACCAGGGCTTGAAACTGGCCGCATCTCAGGCGGCGCAGAACAGCTATCTGGTATCTCAGCTCCGGCCTTCTCCCATTCCGGCCTACACGGTGCAGAACCCCTATTGCTGCAATCAGTTTGCCGGATGCGGCTGCTGACAACTGCATAACGTAGCTTTTCCTCCATGTCGGGGAAATGGTCGGCCCCATGCCGATACTGATGACAAAGCGGCGGGGCAGTAGCCCTGCCGCTGATTTTATGAAAGGAGATTTCTATGCCTGAATACACTGCCATTGCCGCACAGACCGTAGCGGCAAACCAAAACGTGCTTTTTACGGAAGCACCGATCCCCTGCACTAAGGGCCTTGTGACGCACCGCATTGGCTCCGGCCTGTTTAACCTCCGTGGTAACTGCTCCCAGTGCCGCGTCCGCTACAAGGTGGACTTTATCGGCAATATTGCCGTAAGCACCGGCGGGACCCCCGGCCCCATCTCCGTTGCCATTGCGGTTGACGGTGAGCCGCTCCCGTCCTCCGTTGCGACGGTGACGCCCGCAGCGGCGGGGGCATTTTTTAACGTGGCTGCATCCGAGTACGTTGACGTTACAAAGGGCTGCTGCGCGTCGCTGTCCATCCGCAACGTTAGTGGCGAGGCCATTGACGTGAGCAACGCGAACCTTATCATTACCAGAGTTTGCTGAGAAAGGAGAACACAATGGGAATGAAATCTATGTATGAACTGCGGGATATGCTCTGCAAGGAGCTGGAAGAAATCACCCGCAAGGGCGAGCTGGGTGCCGGTGATCTGGACATCGCCCACAAACTGACGGACACCATCAAAAACATCGACAAGATCGAGGCAATGGACGAGCGCGGCTATTCCGGGCGCTATCTGGATGATGACCTGCGCGGCTACAGCCGTGGCAGCTCCTATGCCCGTCGGCATTACGTCCGAGGTCATTACAGCCGCACGGACGCCACCGAGCATCTGCGTAGCCAGATCAACGATATGATGCGCGAGACCGACGATGACCGCATCAAGGATGCCCTGCGCCGTGCAATGGACATGATGGAGGAATAAAGGGGGTAGGCCCCAATGATTGACGAGCGAGAACTGGCGCTATGGATCAAGCGGTTAGAAACAGAAGAGTCCAGCTGGGCGAACTATGAAAAACTGGCGGCACTGTATACCATCCAAAACCAGAACCGAGAGCCGGTGAGGGAATCTCGCATGATCGAGGCGTATTCTGCGGCTCCCGCGCCTGACAGTGATTTCCTCCGGGCGGTGTCTAACGTTGACCCAGCCCGTGCGTGGGAGGTCATGGACGAGCTGATGGACAGCTTGAAAGTGGTCAACGAGCGGGTTTATAATAGCGTCATGCGGAAATTGGAAAACTAAACTTAACCCCCTCGGCAAATGCCGGGGGGTTAGTTATATTTTAATGTAGGTGTTGCGACATGAAAATAAGACTAACTTGGCGTTACAAAAAACGCACCGTCATTGTCTGCGTCGATGCGCTGGATTGTGCGTACCCAGAATTCCTTTTTTGCCTGCCGGTCTAAATCAGGATATTCCTTCAACTCTCGCCGTAATGTTTCAAGGTCAAATTCTTTTATAGGCTCCGGGTTTATTGCCGCGAGCTGCTGTTTCAATTCCGTATAGTCTTTTTTGTATTCTTCGATTTCAATCAAATCCGACAGATACAGGTCTTTTAGTTTTTGCATTTTCCGCTTGATTTGCTCCGCCGTTTTGGGCGGCTTTTTTTCTGCGGTTTTTGATTTGGAGTAATACTTTTTTGCGATCCCCTCAAATTCCCGCAGAAGGTAATCCTCCAGCACATCTTCCCGGATCCTGAGAATGTGCGGGCAGTCGGCTGGGTCGAGTGTGTGCGTTCTGCATCGGTAGTACTTGTACACCTGTTTTACAGTCTCCGGCTGCATATTTCTGCCGCACTCCCGGCAGCGGAGAATTCCGGTAAACAAATATATTCGATCCGCACTGGCGTTCCGCTGACTTCGCTGTTCCAGGATTCTCCGGGCAAGGTTAAAGGTTTCTTGATCGATGAGTGCTGGCAATGCGTTTTCCACGCCGAACGCCTCACCTAAGTACAGCCGGTTCCCCAAAGCATCCTTGTATTTGTTATACGAGCGTTTGATCCCCCACTCCGTTGCCATATACCGCCTTAGTGCAAGGATGCTTTGCAGCCGTATAAAGGCAGGGAACATATCTCGTGCCGCATCTGCGGTTTCTTCATCAATGGCGTAGTGCCGGTTCTTCACGCAGATGCCGATGGGAGTTTTCCCGTTGGTGGGCTGACCCTTTGTCCTCTTGCCCTCGTTGATGGCTTTAATGCGCTCCGATGTGCGGTCAGCTTCGTCCTGCGCTACCGACAACATAATATTGACCTTCAATCGCCCTGATGCAGTCCGCGTTTCGTAGTCCTCTCTGATGGCCTGCCAATCCACATGATTTTTGTCGAGAACCTCTTGCACGGCGTAGTATCCTGCCACATTCCGAAACCACCTATCCAGCTTGACAAAAAGGATAGTGTCGATTTTCCCGGCGTTGCAATCATCAAGCAAACGCATCAAGGCTGGACGCTTTTTATACGGCTTTCTGGCGCTGATTCCAGCGTCCTCGTAAATGCCCACCACCTCCATGCCGTGTGCGGCGGCATAGGCCGTCAGGGCCTCCCGCTGGTCTGCCAGGGACAGGCCGTGCTTCGCCTGTTCTTCGGTCGATACCCTGATGTACAGCGCTACACGGATGCGTAGATTATTTGGTAGAGTGACCACTATTTTTTGGCACATGCTATCCCCTCCAGAAGCCCATTTGGATACAATTGAAATCAAGGTACAACGCATAGAATATTGAGAAAAACAATAAAACCAGCAAAGCGGCAATGATGCGGTTCCGGGTTTTCACGCCCTGCTCCATCATCGTAATAATCTGCCGTTTGCTGGACAAATGCTTTTCGAGGCCGACTTTCTCCGCCTGGAGGGTTTCTTCTGTTGCCGTATAGTGATCCCCTATACCGAAAAATTCATCTAAGGAGATGCCTAAAACAGCGCAAATTGGCCCCACAGTGTTAATAGACGGTGATTTAGAAGCGTTGGCAAAGAAGTTGTTGATTGTGGACAGGGGCACATTAGATGCGTCGGCAATGTCCTGAGCCGTCATGTTGAGGGCGGCTCTTTTTTCGCGGCATAGGTCTTGGATCGTCAAAAAAATCGGCCTCCTGTATTAAATTTATAAGATATGGGCAGCGATAGTACACAATTTCGTTTGGCAGTATACTGCCGGTTTCCCACATTTGGTTATTGCGTTGCCCAACCAATTTTTGCTATGGTTACATCACGGCAAGCCAATCCCCCCAAGGCTTGCCCTCCGGCCCTCGCCGTTTGTTGCAGAGGCGGCGGGGGCTTTTTAATTATTTAATACCAAGCCATTTGCCGATCTTCCGTTGCCGACCGGCTTTCGTGGTGGGGATTCCGGTAACCTTAGAAAATTTCCGCTTAGCCTTGGTAATACCAAGTGCGCGTTTCCAGCTAAAAGACAATCCGGGGATTTTCATCACTGGTTCACCACCTTTTCAACTTTTTCAATCATTTTGGCGCATAACTCACGTCCGCGCTCTATGCTTTCTTCCGGCATTTGATCGGCATACTCGTCCACGATGGCCGCAACGCCGTGAGCCTTTTTAATTTGCCCACGAGATAGCCCGAGAATATGCACAGTTTCTTTTTGAATGTACCGAGAAAGAAAATTGTTTGTATGGGCAGCTTTTTCATTTCGCAACATTTCGGCGCATTCGTCTGGTGAAACTTGCCTACCTGCAATGCACTTTGTGTCGCCTCCGGCAACCTCCGAAATCCGTTTTACTGTTTGTTCAGCAAGCCCATACCGATAGAAGTACGTTTCGATGTTGTCTGTATCGGCAATAATGCGAATGCAGTCCGCTAATATTTGCGACTGACGCTTTACAAAAGCAATTTCCGCAGCGCTCATTTTTTTCTTGCCAAAAAGCGAGCCTAAAATGCTCATTTACCGTCTTCCCCAATCTTTAAAAAAATCGAACATCTTTATACAATGTCCTTTCTATTGGACACATAAAATACTGCCGTTGTTTTTCGTGCAAATGCGCATTGAAACGCATGAGGGAACGTGTTAGACTGGTGGCACTGAATCGAACAGCCGTTCTATTCGGTGGGAAGGAGGAACAAATGGATGAATTGGCTGAATTGGTGGCGGTGCTCCAGACCTTTACCCCTGAGCAGATGACGCGCTTTTTATCCGAAGCGCAAGAGATAGCAGATCACTGGCCAGACCGGGCGTTTCCCTGCAAATCTGAATAAGTTTCTGCACATCTTCCGGCAAGTTTCCAACAAGCTCTCCGCTTATTGCGGAGGGCTTCTCTTTTTGCCCTGGCTCGTCGCTTACCAGCTCGTCAACGGTTACATGGAAGTAATTTGCGACTTTCAACACGGTTGCGTCCGTTATTCCTCCGCCATTTTTCCATTTATTCACAGCCGTTTTGGATAGGCCCATTTCCAACGCTACGGCAGACGGCTTTTTACCAATTTTGTCGCAAAGCGCAACATATTTTTTATAAAAGCCCACAATAAATCCCCCTTGATATTAGCCAAAACGCCATAGTTAAGAAAGTTATCCGAAATGACTTGACAGTTAACCAAGTAACCTGTATAATGCAAGTTGTGGGTAACAAAGTTAACAAAAACCCTGACCCCGACGATTTATCGTCCGTGTCAAGTTCTTTATGCGGTTCGCCTATCTGCATGATAACACGGTTAGTTAACTTATGCAACCCCAAAGTTTCCTGCGGATGTGAAAAAACCATTAAAAAGGAGGAATGACATTGCTTGAAGCATGGACTGGCCGGGCGGTCGGTAAGATGCACACCAACCGCATTTCTTTTGAAGAGGTAGCGGCTGAGATGGGTGTCACGAGAGCATACATCAGCATGATCTTAAATGGGAAGCGCAAGCCCCCCAACGCCCGGAAGCGAGTGGAGGGCGCGATTGATGCAATCATCGACCGGCGCGACGAAAATGCGTAAAAAATGCCCCGCCCGGTGTAGCAGACCGGACAGGGCGGCGGAACAAATCTTAGGCTCAGATATGTATCCTGTGGCTATTTTAGCACAGGGGAAAGGAAAAGGCAATGGCGAAGAAACGAAAAATCGAATACCGGGTGATCTGGGTGTCTCCGCCTGACCCGGTGAAGATCATGACGGAGTTCGGCAAGATCTGGTCGAGGGAGCATGGCCTTGAGTTTGACGGTGTTTACACCAAAGAGGGGGACATCAAACAATGAGCTGGAACCTGTTTTTTATGAATCTGGGCGTGGCCTACGCGGCCACTTGGGTATTCAAGGTTGTAGATTTCATCGAAGGAGGGAATCCGCATGAGAAAGCATGAACGGCGCACCAGAGAGCAGCGGAAGGCGGATGCCTCCGCATGGATGGGCTTTTTGAGTTTTCTGGCCCTGCTGCTGATCACCATTTCGTACATGGTGGTGAGCGCGCGATGAACAGAAAGAACCGGCATGAGCGCCATCCGCTGGATCTCTGCCCGGTGTGCGGGATGGACAGCGGTGAGCGGTTGCAGTCAACGGATGCACCGTTTAAGCACTATGTACGGTGTTCCACCTGCGGTGCTATCACAGCGGGTTATGCCCAGCAATCCAAAGCCACGAAAGCGTGGAAGAGAGGGGATGCGTGGAAATGAAGATCTATCCGGTGTGCGCGAGATGTTCCATCGTCATGAACCCCAATGCGTTTGACGATGTGGCTCCGGGGTTTTTGATCAACGGCGAGTGCTACTGCCCGGAATGTGCGAAGGATTGGCTCAAGGATGAGGTTGACAGCGATCCGGAAGCCGTGGCACGGGCCATGGGGATCGCGATCATCGACATCCCGGAGGACTGATATGAACCAGTGTGAGCGGATCTTGAAGTATCTGGATGAACACGGCAGTATCACACGGGCCGAGGCCATGAGCGAGTGCGGCATCGCCAATTTTACGGCGCGGGTCTCTGACTTGCGGCGGGACGGCGTGGCGCTGGACGTGGAGACGGTCACACAGAAGAACCGCTACGGCGAGACCGTGCGGTTTGCGAGATATAGGAGGAAAGAATGAACCTTTACGAAATTGACGCGGCCATTACGGCCCTGGTAGACCCGGAGACTGGCGAGGTCAGCGACTTTGACGCATTTGACCGGCTAAGCATGGCGCGAGATCAGAAGATCGAGAACATCGCGCTATATTACAAGAATCTGGTGGCGGATGCCGCTGCCTACAAGGCTGAGAAGCTCGCCTTTGCCGAACGGCAGAAGGCGGCAGAGAACAAGGCCCAGCGGCTCAAGGACTATCTGGCGTATGCCTTGCAGGGACAGAAATTTGAATCTCCCCGCTGCGCGGTGAACTTCCGCAAGACTACCAGCGTGAATGTGGCTGACCCTGACGCTGTTTTGGCGTGGCTGCAGGACCATGCACATGAGGACTGCATTCAGTACACAGAGCCGACCATCAGCAAGCCGGGACTTGCCAAGATCCTGAAAACAGAAGCCGTCCCCGGCGCGGAGTTGGTGGATGGTTATAGCGTGGGGGTGAAGTGATGAATATCTTTGAAAGCATTACCGCGATCATGCAGGAGATCCCGGCGATTGGGAAGGAGAAGAAGAACCAGCAGCAGGGATTCAAGTATCGCGGCATCGACGATGTGATGAACGCCCTTCAGCCGATCCTTTCCAAGTACAAGGTATTCGTTGTGCCGGAGGTAATCGATCAGTCACGGGAGGAACGTGTGACCAACAAGGGCGGTACGATTCTGTATTCCATGCTGAAAATCAAATACACGTTCTACGCAGAGGACGGCACCAGCGTTTCGGCGGTGGTGATCGGCGAGGGCATGGACAGCGGAGACAAGGCCAGCAACAAGGCGATGGCGATTGCCATGAAGTATGCGTTCTTCCAGGTGTTCTGCATCCCCACTGAGGAAATGAAGGACCCGGACGCGGAAACACCGGAGCCGAGCAGGCCGAAGGAACCGGCGATCCCAACGCGGCAGAAGCCGGGGTACAGACTTCCCCCGCAGGGCGATGCCACCGTGATCTGTGAGTGCTGCGGCGGTCAGGTGATGGATTACTTTGACGGCAGGGCAACGGTGAAGGCGGCACGTCTGGCGGCGAGAGCGAAGGAACTGTACGGCCATGCGCTGTGCGAGAAGTGCGTAGCCAAGGCCAAGAAGGCCAGCGATGCAGCCACGGAGGCCAACGATGCAGCAGGTTAACGCTACATCGTTCCGTTGGACGATGGATGCCGCCGGAGACTGGCTGTGCATCCAGACCAACAAGGCGCGACAGGTGCTTGACAGTCTGAAAGAGGGCAAAGCATATGATGTGGAGATCAAGGAACACCGGGAGAAGCGGAGCCTCGACGCGAATGCGTACTTCTGGGTTCTGGTTGACCGGCTGGCTGAAAAGCTGCGGATTCCCAAAACGGAAATCTACCGACGGTATATCCGAGAAATTGGCGGGAACAACGAAACGGTGTGCGTGACAGAGGAAGCAGCGGACAAGCTGCAGAGCGGTTGGGAGCATAATGGGCTTGGCTGGCAGACAGATACCATGCCAAGCAAGCTCCCCGGCTGCGTCAGGGTGGTTTTGTACTATGGTTCCAGCACCTACGATACCGCGCAAATGTCACGGTTGATCGACCTGATCGTACAGGATTGCAGGGAGCAAGGTATTGAGACCCTGCCTCCGGACAAGCTGGCAGGGATGATGGAGGAATGGGGATGCACAAAATGACAAGGGCGACGTCCATTCCGCAATCCGTGAAAGTTGTGGTATGGGCGCGGGACAATCACCAGTGCGTGATCTGCGGGTCTCCCGCAGGCGCTCCGGTGGCCCATGTGGTACGGCGTTCGCAGGGCGGCAGAGGGATCGAGCAGAACATTGCAACCCTCTGCCCCCGCTGCCACCGCCTGTTTGACGAGGGACCATTACGAGACCGCGAGCGCATCTATGTGCGGTTGGTGGCGTACATGAAAGCATTTTACCCGGATTGGAACCGGGAGGACATGATTTACAGAAAGGGAGCTATTTCATGCTGAACAGAATTATTGTGATGGGCCGGATGACCCGTGACCCTGAATTGCGCCGCACCAACAGCGGCACGGCGGTGGCGTCCTTCTCCCTGGCCGTGGACCGGGATTTTAAGTCCCAGTCCGGCGAGAAGGAAACGGATTTCATCGATGTGGTGGCATGGCGCAACACCGCTGAATTTGTGAGCAAGTATTTCTCTAAGGGCCGCATGGCCGTTGTGGAGGGCCGCTTGCAGCTCCGTGACTGGACCGACAAGGACGGCAATAAACGCCGCACCGCCGAGATCGTGGCCGACAGCGTGTACTTCGGCGATTCCAAGCGGGACGGCGGTGACAACTCCGGTTATGCATCGGCTCCTTCCGGTGGGTTTAACGAGATCGAGGATGATGGAGACCTTCCATTTTAAGCAACAACGTTGCCGTGTGTATCCAAAGAGTGATGACGGGCGGATGCAAGCAAGCCGCAGCACGATCACCAGATGTACCCGGCAAAAGAAAAAGCCCCCCCACACCCCCCCTAAAAAGAAAATATATATATTTCTCTTATGGGGGGGGTATATAACTA